>MDSY01070871.1_pt1 | contig 11764 bp, 9 predicted proteins | sample 811131 | NCBI WGS metagenome assembly MDSY01 (sample SAMN05326643, study PRJNA326480) | marine metagenome | isolation source: seawater | place: Atlantic Ocean: South West | collected 2010
ACCGCCTACTACAAAAAACAATTTGAATTATGCCAAGATCAGTAAATTCAGTAGCCTCAAGAAAAAGAAGAAAAAAAATCTTGAAAGCTGCAAAGGGTTACTTCGGACGTAGAAAAAACGTTTATACAGTAGCAAAAAATGCGGTTGAAAAAGCAATGACATATGCTTACAGAGATCGTAAAAACAACAAGAGAAACTTCCGCTCATTATGGGTGATGCGTATTAATGCAGCTGCACGTATAAATGGAATGTCTTACTCTCAGTTTATGGGGAAAATAAAAGCTAATAATATAGACTTAAATCGTAAGGTTTTAGCTGATTTAGCAATGAATAATCCAGAAACTTTTAAGGCAATTGTTGAAAAAGTAAAATAAATTATTAATTCGCTTATAATTTAAGACCCAAACTTTAAAAGTTTGGGTTTTTTTTTTCTAAATTAGTAATCCCTAAAGATTACTTTTATGAAACCCTTAAGCCTTTTGGTTATATTTTTTTTAATAACCATTAATACGTACAGTCAAAAAACAAAAAAAGAAACTCTTACAATCTCAGAACAGTTCGATGAAGTTTTCAGAATTTCAACAAACTACAAAGAAAACAAGGTCATTAGGAAAACAATATTTCAAAACCTAAGAAATAATGCATTAGATTCTATTGAACAAATTCATAAAGAACTTCAATTAAAAAATCAGAGAAATAATTTTCTTAAAGATAGTCTTCATACCATAAAAAAAGAATTAGGAAATTTAAATAATGATTTAAAATTAATCATTAATGAAAAAGACACTATCTATTTGTTTGGGATAAAACTTAGCAAAGTTATTTATAAAATAATTATCTGGATTACAGTACTACTACTTATTTTTATGCTGTTTTATTCTTTATATGAATATAAGAATAGCTTTCTCGTCACATCACAAGCAAAAAAAAACCTAATAGATGCTGAAAATGAGTTAAGTGACCTTAGAAAAAATTCTTTGAAAAAAGAACAGAAATTAAGACGTCTATTGCAAGACGAAATAAATAAGCAAAAAGGAATTTGATTACTAAAAAACAATCAGTTTAGGTGCTTTTTTATTTATATACTATCACCTAGTTCTTTGAGTTTTTCTGTATTTTCGGCTAACATTAACTCATCAATAATTTTTTGAATATCTCCATTTAAAATATTAGACAAATCATATAAGGTTAATCCAATTCTATGGTCTGTCATTCGACCTTGAGGGTAATTATAGGTGCGAATCTTTGCAGAACGATCACCTGATGTTACCATTGAACCACGTTTTGCCGCATCTGCAGCATTTTTCTTAGCTAGTTCCATTTCATACAAACGAGAACGCAATACCTTAAAAGCTTTTTCTTTGTTCTTGTGTTGTGATTTCTGATCTTGACACTGAGCTACCAATCCTGTTGGTAAGTGAGTTAAACGCACAGCTGAATAGGTTGTGTTTACAGATTGCCCTCCTGGTCCTGAAGAACAGAAAAAATCTATTCTCACTTCTTTTGGATTAATTTCTACATCAAACTCCTCAGCCTCTGGAAACACCATACACGTTGCTGCTGAGGTATGAACTCTTCCTTGTGTTTCAGTCTGTGGAACTCGCTGAACACGATGAACACCAGCCTCAAACTTAAGAGTCCCATACACATCATTACCAGTAACTTCAAACTGAATCTCTTTAAAACCGCCGTTGGTTCCCTCACTAAAATCTACTGTAGAGACTTTCCACCCTTTTCCTTCACAATATTTACTGTACATTCTAAATAAATCACCTGCAAAAATACTTGCTTCATCTCCTCCAGTCCCAGCACGTAATTCTACAACTGCATTTTTAGAATCTTCCGGATCTTTTGGAATTAATAAAAATTTAATTTCATCCTCTAATTCAGGAATTCTATTTGAAGCCTCATCTATCTCCATCTTGGCCATTTCTACCATTTCTGCATCTGACCCATCAGAAAGGATTTCTTTTGCTTCCTCTATATTGTTTAATAATGCTTGATATTCTTCACCTCTCTCAACAACACCTCCTAAATCTTTATATTCTTTCATCAATTGAGCATAACGTTTTTGATCCATAATAATTTCTGGCTGAATAATCAGATCAGAAACTTCATCATAACGTTGCTTAATAATTCTAATTTTATCTAACATTGGGTATCTTTTCTTGGAAAGCGAATTTACAATTTTTTGAGATTAGTTCAATCAAAAGAATACTAGTATTCAAAAGTTCCGTGTTCACTATTTATTGTTAGTTTTTTTAAAGGAGACATCTCTACCCTACCAATAATTTTTGCATCAACATGATACGATTTTGAAATAGCTATTAAATTTTCAGCAATTTCCGGAGCTACATATAACTCCATTCTGTGACCACAATTAAATACTTGATACATCTCTTTCCAATCTGTATTTGATTGCTCTTGTATCAACTTAAACAAAGGAGGAATGTCAAACATATTGTCTTTTATAACATGAACATTATCTACAAAATGTAAAATTTTTGTTTGTGCTCCGCCAGAACAATGCACCATGCCGTGAATTGTTTCTGAAGTATATTTTGAAAGTATTTCTTTAATGATTGGGGCATATGTTCTAGTTGGAGATAATACCAGTTTACCAGCATCAATTGGAGAATTTTTAATCGTATCCGTTAATTTTGTATTTCCAGAATACACCAGGTTTTTAGGCACAGAAGCATCAAAACTTTCAGGAAACTTCTGAGCTAAGTCTTTGTGAAAAACATCATGTCTCGCAGATGTTAATCCGTTACTACCCATCCCTCCATTATATTCTGTTTCATAAGATGCCTGTCCAAATGATTCCAATCCAACAATTACATCACCTGGTTTTATATTTGCATTGTCAATTACATCAGAACGTTTCAATCTTGCTGTTACCGTAGAATCTACAATGATAGTTCTTACCAAATCACCAACATCGGCTGTTTCTCCGCCAGTAGAATGGATGGTTACTCCAAATCCTTTTAAATCTTTAATTAAATCTTCAGTTCCATTAATAATTGCAGAAATTACTTCACCAGGTATAAGATTTTTATTCCTTCCTATGGTAGATGATAACATAATATTATCAGTAGCTCCAACACATAATAAATCATCTATATTCATAATTAATGCATCTTGGGCAATTCCTTTCCAAACAGAAAGATCTCCTGTTTCTTTCCAATACATATACGCCAAGGATGATTTGGTTCCTGCACCATCTGCATGCATGATTAAACAATACTCTTCATCATTAGTTAAATAATCTGGAACTATTTTACAAAATGCTTTTGGAAACAGTCCTTTATTAATATTCTTTATTGCGTTATGAACGTCTTCTTTGGAAGCTGAAACACCTCTTTGGGCATACCTTTTAGAAACTTCTTGACTCATTTTTATGGTAAATTTTGTACAAAAGTACGGATTGTTTTCGTTTTCAGATAAAATTAAAAAAAACGAAAAGGTTTTAGTGATTTTTAAGTAATAAATACTGTTTTCAAATTCACAAAATTAGACTGTTTTTTTACAAAAAAAGTATTATAATACGCTCTTTGTTAGCAAATTACTAATTGTGAATAAAGTTTTAAAAAAAACTTTATTTTCAATTGATTTTATAACTTCTACTACTTGATTTCATTTATATTTGTGATTAATTAACAACATTAAATAATATTATGAGCAAGACTAAATTAGAGTATATATGGTTAGATGGCTACTATCCAACTCAAAACATGCGAAGTAAGACTAAAGTTGAGAACGACTTTAGTGGTAAATTAGAAGATTGTCCTATTTGGTCTTTTGATGGTTCATCTACAAAACAAGCCTCTGGAGGTGCTTCTGATTGTTTACTAAAACCAATAGCTATTTATCCAGACCCAGCAAGAAGAGATGGTTTTTTGGTAATGACTGAAGTTTTAAATGCAGACGGAACACCACACGTATCTAACGGTAGAGCAACCATAGAAGATGAAGACAATGATTTCTGGTTTGGTTTTGAGCAAGAGTACTTTATTATGGATACTAAAACTCAATTGCCTTTAGGTTTCCCTATTGGTGGTTATCCTGCACCTCAAGGAATGTATTATTGTTCTGTAGGTGGAAAAAACACCCATGGAAGAGATTTAGTTGAGAAACATGCAGATTTATGTATTGATGCAGGATTAAACTTTGAAGGTATTAACCAAGAAGTTGCTTCTGGACAATGGGAATTTCAATTATTTGCAGAAGGAGCTAAAAGAGCTGGTGATGAAATATGGGTTGCACGATACCTATTAGACAGATTAACAGAGCAATATGGTTATTATATAGATTATCACCCAAAACCATTAGGAAAAGATTTAGACTGGAATGGTTCTGGTATGCATGCAAACTTTTCTAATACTGTTTTAAGAACTTGTGGTTCAAAAGAAACATATGAAAAAATTTGTGAAGCATTTAGACCTGTTGTTAAAGAACACATTTCTGTATATGGAGAATTTAATGATCAACGTTTAACTGGTGATCATGAAACTGCTGCTATTACTGATTTTACTTTTGGAGTGTCAGATAGAGGAGCTTCTATTAGAATTCCAATTATTACAGTAGAAAAAGGATGGAAAGGATGGTTAGAAGACAGAAGACCTGCTTCGAATGGTGATCCTTACAAAATTGCAGGAAGAATCATTAAAACTGTGAAATCCGCTAATATTAGCTAACTGGATTTTTAGACATATATAAAACCACAAATTAATTTATTTGTGGTTTTTTTTTATGAAATAGTTTGATATAGAAATACCCCATATAGTAGTAATAAAAGAATACCACTCTTCTGGTCTAGTTGCATTTTTTTTGGCATAAACACCAACATAGGTAGTAACAAGGAAACTCCTAACATCCAATAAATATCATGTGTATATAATGTACTGTCACTAGCGGTGATAGGTGTAATAATAGAAGTAATACCAACAACAGCCAAAATATTAAATATATTAGAGCCGACAAGGTTACCCAAAGAAATAGCCTTTTCTTTTTTTAATACCGCTATAATTGAAGCGGCCAATTCGGGAATACTTGTTCCAACAGAAACTACAGTTATACCAATAATCCGTTCGCTAACACCAAAATCTAGCGCCAAATTAGTAGCTCCTTTAATTAAAAACTCAGAACCACCCCATAAGCCAACACTTCCAATAATTAAGAATACTAGTGTTTTAAGTTTTGAGAAGCTTATAATATCTTCAGACAATTCCTCTTCAACAACTTGTTTCTGAAATTTTAGTAAATATATTAAAAAGATGGTTAAAAATAAGAATAAAAAAACTCCTTCAATAGTAGATATTACGTAATCATTGAGTAGAAAAAAGCACAATAATAAAGAGGCAATTATCATTACTGGCCAATTTATAGTGAAAAAACTTTTCTGAACATCTATTTTGGCTATCAACAATGTAATACCTAAAACGAATGCTAAATTAGCAATATTAGAACCAACTACATTACCTAAAGCTAAATCTGGATAACCATTTAAAGCAGCCTTAATACTAACGATTAATTCTGGTGCTGAAGTAGCAAAAGACACTACTGTCATTCCAATAATAATTTTAGGAATTTGCAAGCGTAAGGAAATAGAAATTGCAGATTTTAAGAGCCAATTTCCTCCTAAAATTAATAATCCAAATCCAATAAGAATCAATAAAAAATTCATCCTTTAATTTTTGAACGAAGATACATTTTTATACCTTCTTGAATTATAAAAAATGAATTACAACGCAATAAATTAGCAATGTTTTTTTAGTTATATTTGAATTATAAAATAGCGTAATGAAAAAATTGTTTTTTAAATCACTAGCTAAAATTAATAAAGCAATACTGCCTTCTTTCACAAAAAAAAGATTAGATCTTGCAAAAGCATCAAAGATTCAGCTAGTAATTATTGGCTGGAGAAGTTTTGTAACTCAAAATTCATTAGATTAAAAAAAAACTATGAAAACAGAATACTTAAAAATATATACCAACTCTTTAATTATTGTTAACGGCCTGAAAAACCTACTAGAAGATAATAATATTACATCCATAGTAAAAAATCATCCAGAATCTGCAAGATTAGGTGGTTTTGGTTTACCTATGAACTCAGTGGAGTTATATATTCTTAAAAAAGATTTAAAAATATCTGAGCCTATCATGAATGCTTTTAAAAAAGAAATTAATTCGTAAAAAAACATTGTCTATACTTTCTAAATCAGAAAAACACCACTATATTTGCACCCCAAAAAAGGCCATGTGGCGCAACTGAATAGCGCACTTGATTACGGCTCAAGAGGTTACAGGTTTGAATCCTGTCATGGTCACGGATAAATCAAAAGCAAGCAAAATCATAAAGCTTGCTTTTTTGATTTTAAAAGGTTTTGATTTTCAAAGCGGAGCTTTAAGGATTATGAAATAATCCTGTCATGGTCACTAGTAAAACCAGTACTTTCAAAGATATTTTGAATTTACTGGTTTTTATTTTCACCCTATTTTAAAATTAAGACTATTCTATTGTATTTAATTTACTAACTACATCGAGGCTCTCTCCTATTTCAAAGAAATCAACTGTTATAAAGTTGGGAAACTTATTTTTTAAGTCTTTACACTTTATAATATGATTCATAAGGAATTTAAATGAATTTACATCTTTGGCATTATTTTTATTACCAGTAAATGAAGTAATGAAATGGTTGAATATAAAAAGACTATTTGTAGGATTTCCTCTATTAAATTCACAGTTAATTTTACCATATTTGTTTTCTACAGCAAAATCCCATATATAATGATACCAACTTTGTTTTTCATTTGCATCATTTTTATCTGAGAGTATTACTAACCTTTTATTAGAATCAATCATCGTTTGTAACTTTGGCCATAAAGAATTAACATCTTGTGTATGTAAATATTTTAATAAACCCACTTGAGTAATTTCATTTTCTATAGCATTTGAGGAAGTATAAGACTCTAATATTATGGTTATTATTTCATTTGGATTGTTATCTAAAAAATATTTGATGTCATTTAAATAAATGGATATTGGTTTGTATCCTAAAAATTTATAAGCATGATAAACAACAATACTACCATTATCGTCGTATACATCAATCATAAGTCCACGTACACCATTGTTAAGTTGTTCGATTATGTTGGATTTCTGATTTGGAAAAAGAAAACTGTCTTGTTTTGAATTAAAGGCATTATGGGTAGTAAGATAGGCAACTTCATTATATCTCTTATTGCATAAATCTTTTGAACCATTACACTGTCCATAAAAGTTAAACGAAATTAAATATAAAATAGAAAATATATATTTATGCACTAATCTTTCCATAATATAAACAGGTTTAATTTTTATTAAAAATATGAAAACAAAACAACAAATAAATACCAGTAAACATGGGTATTTCTTGAAACTATTTAAAGGGATAGCGTAAGTATTAATAATGTAGGTTATAAAAAAGACAATTAAAAATCAAGTAAAGAGTTTCAAACTATTTTTTACTTTCTCAGATAATTGTAGAAAATCCATTACTTTTATTCTGGTGAATTCATTTAAAACGTTTTTAAAATGGTTTATTTTTTTTACTCTAATTAAATGAAAATCAATGGTACAGTAACTAAATTATGATAAAATAGTAAAGAGTAATTAAAGAAAATAGAAAGGATTTATAATTCCTGAGCAACCTCTCAAATAACTACTTTGATGAGTTTTTCTGTTTTTTCTGACCAACACTTATTCTTTTATAACTATTTGATTTTTTGTTTTAGTTTTATGATTATAATTAAAAAGATAGATACCACTTGATAATAATGAAGTATCTATTCTATTTCCCCCTTCTTTTAAAGAATATTTACTTATAATTCTACCATTCACATCATATATTTTAAGTTCTAATGGTAAATAACTATCAATTATATAATAATTATTAACAGGGTTAGGATAGGTCTTTATGTTATTTAAATTAAAGTTATTTGCATTAAGTGTTACTTCTACAGTTATTGTTGCTAAATTACTTTCCAAATCTCCATCAGTAGCTGTAAATGTAAAACTATCTGAGCCTGTGTAGGGTTCATTAGCTGTAAAAGTAGCTATATTCCCGTCTATTGTAACTGAACCATTAACTGGCTGATCTTGAATATTGAAACTAAGCTCACTACTGTCAATATCTGTAGCATTTAAGCTTATAATTTCAGTATTTCCTTGTGTCAAAGTTATTGTCCCATCCTCAGCAATAGGAGCATCATTTTGAGCTGTTACCGATATGGTTAAAGTAGCAGTAGAGGTTAATTCTCCATCAGAGAGTGTATAAGTAATAGTTTCAGTACCGTTAAAATTTTCTTCAGGTATATAATCAATAGAAATATTATCAGTATTTATAGTTACTGTTCCGTTTTGATCAGAGATTAGATTAATAATTGATAAATTATCGTTATCCTCATCAGTATCATTAAGAACCACATTGGTAGATGATACCGCAGCATCTTCTAGAATAGTAAGTTCGTCATTAACAGCAACTGGAGTATCATTTATATCTACCACGTTAATGGTAAATTCCTTTGAAAATGACAATTCTCCCTCATCTTCAGCTATTATTTTAATACTTAGGGTTTCAAATTCATGAAAAGAGACACTTTCTATTAAAGTTAATTTATTATCTGTAATTTCAAACTTTTCAAAATCTCCATATTCAGAATCAATTTGTAAAATGAAAGAATCATTAAAATCTGGGTCGATTACACTAATTTCTGAAACCTCATAACCAATATTATTGTCTTCGGTAAATTCAATTTCTGAGAGTTCAATATCTGTTGGTGTTTCATTTACATTAATAATTTTAAAAATTACATCTTCAGCCTCAGAAGTATTTATACCGTCAGACATGGTCATTGGAATAGTAATTTCTATAGGCAAATTAGTCATATTCCCTTCATTTCTCCCTTGAGTATTACTGATGGTTTCATAATCAATTGCCTCTGAATCTTGAATTATCACATATCCTAAATCACTAAACGTGAATGCACCATCTATAATGGAAACATCTGTAATCCAATCTAAATATTCTGAAGATACTTCCCCAATACCACCAAGACCACCAAGTCTATTATAGCCCCATCCATAAATAGTTCCGTTATTAGCTATAGCTGTTTGAAATAGCCACCCTCCGCCAGTAGTTTCCCATTGTATGTCACCAGATACAAGAACAGGTTGGTTGGAATTTCCAAAAGTTCCATTTCCAAGTTGTCCTGTCCATCCACTACCCCAAGCCCAGAGAGTATTATCTGTTTTTATAGCAAGGGCTGTTGGGCCATTTAAATTAATATGTCTCCAATCTGAATCCGAACCAATTTGGGTGATCTCATTAATCCAATTATCATCACTACCAATACCAGCTAATCCAGAAATGTTATCTCCAAAACTCCACATAGTACCATCATCCTTAATTCCTACAACTACCCCTTGTCGACCAACACCTCTTGAACTTGAAAAAGTATTCCAGTCATTCCCTGCTGGAAATATTTCGACTAAACCGTTATTATTATAACCACTAACTCCTAAAATATCATATAATTCAGAATCACTTCCAATATTATTTCCGCCTGCAAACCAAATACTTCCATCGTTTTTTTCAATAATTAATATTTCCGTCGCCTTAGTGTCATAAATTTTATACCAATCAGTGCCATTGTTTAATTTTTGATAACTTGGAATACTAGCGATTCCTTCGTTATCTCCATAAACATCTACTTGAAATGATAGATTTGGGGCTACATTATTATTAATTAAAGATACATCGTCTATGTTAACTACACCTATCTCAGCGCCTAAATCAAACAAAACTCTTGCATCTGAATCTCCAAAAGTTGCTTCCATTGTTACTGAATATGTTGTTCTTTCGGTTGTTATATCTATTGTTTCTGTTATGGCATCGAAAGGAGCACTACTTAAACCTATACCTGCAATAGTAGCTCTATTTCTGTCTGACCATGCGTCAAATGTTAGTGTATATGAATTTCCATTTATTATTTCTGTTTTTTGACTCACATTAACACTGTAAGCTTCACCAGCTTCCAAAACATTTTCAGAATAGTAGGTATTATTGTCAGTTGTTACAGTTGGTGCAGAGGTGTTATTATCAACTCCAATAATCCATGAATTACTTCCGTTTTCAAAATCTCCATTTGTCATAAGACTCCTATCTCTGTTGTCACCAAGTTCAATATTAGGAATCGTTATAATATCATCCTCTGTAAATGAATTACCTCCGTCCATAATAGTTACTGATGCTTCGCCATTTTCGTTTATTTTTACAGAGAAAGATGCATTATTTCCTAAACCATTAGTTGTGAATTGCCCTGTTTCATAATTACCCTGAACTCTTAATGTATTTGCTTCACTAATATTATCTACATTATTAATTCCGCCAAAACCATCATCATTAACATCGATGGTATTCATAGTATTTTGTATTTGTTCACTAGGATCTATGGCTAGTTGCCCTTTCCAGTTTCCTCCAAAACCCCATAATTCTCCATTATTTTTAATAGATATAAAACCACCCCAGGAGCTTTGCCATGAATTAATTTCTGTAATGTCCACTCCAGGTACCTCAATCATTGATAATTGAGTTTCAGTATTTAAAAGACCTAAACCAATATTATAATTATTATTTTCACCTGCTGCATATAATTTATTGTTTTTAACGCCATATAAATTTGAGCCAGAATGAGAAAAATCTGTCCATACATCTGTAGTTTCACCAACTCTATTTGGATAGTAGTTTTCTTCAATCCTGTCGGCATGTCCTAAACCCAGTCTTCCAAATTCATTATCACCCCATACCCATAAATGCCCCTCATCTGTCAAAACACCTTGAGCTATTGCTGAAGAGTTGTATTTAATAATTGTAGCGTTTTCAAGCTCTTCCCCTAGATTTACCACTACTGGAGTATTTGGGTTTGTTATAGCATCTTCGCCATATCCCAGTTGACCAGTGTCATTAGAACCAAACATTCTCATAGAACCACCTTCGGTGATAAAACCTGAAGTTCTTCCTGCTGCACTTACTTGGCTAACCATTATATCACCAGTGTCAATTAATTGAAATTCCTCATAGGTTTCAATTTCCCCGTTTCCAAGTTGTCCACTTAGGTTTTCTCCCCAGCCATAAAAGTTCCCGTCTGTGTCTGAAGCCAAGCCGTGTCTTCTTCCAACATCTGCATAAAGGAAATTAATATTTTCAGATCCTGGGATTTGTGTTGGGTTAGAAATATAAGGAGTAGCGCTAGAATCAAAACCTAATTTACCATTATCATTATGACCCCACACATAAAGTTGTCCGTTATTTTTTATTGCAATAGCTCCTCTTCCATAGGAATTTACTTTACTCCAGTCTGAATCGGTTCCTATTTGAACAATCCCACTTTCAGTGGGATTATCTCCTAGGCCAGATGATCCCTGACTATTAAGTCCCATAACCCAAAGTGTACCATCTTCTTTTATTAAATAAGTATTTTGGTATCCACAGGATACAACTTCCCAGTCAGATTCTGTCCCAACTTGTGTTGGTGAATATGTTATTGTATTAAAGCCATTTTGATCATAATTATTGTCTGCGTAACCCCAACCCCATAATTTTCCTTCTGTGTCTATAGCATTTCCATGAAAACTACCCGCAGAAACTGTTTCCCAAGTAGTTGAATTATTTAATAATTGAGGAGTTCTGTAATCCATAAAATCAGGATAAACGGCATTAGG
>MDSY01011553.1_pt1 | contig 11763 bp, 10 predicted proteins | sample 811131 | NCBI WGS metagenome assembly MDSY01 (sample SAMN05326643, study PRJNA326480) | marine metagenome | isolation source: seawater | place: Atlantic Ocean: South West | collected 2010
GCTATGAATCAATAGTTAAACAAGCAGGAATTAATCCTCAAGATTTATCTTCCGGACTTGATATTGAGATTAATATTGAAATTGGTGAAGGAGATGATGACGATGATATTTCTTTAGATTTTGACAGTACTCCAGACCTTGAATTGTTGGAAGCAGAATTGCAAGAAGCTATAGATAATGAAGATTATGAACTAGCTTCAGAGCTAAGAGATCAGATCGATAAAATCAAAAACAATAAAAAGGATGAGTAAAGTAGGCATCATTATGGGGTCAAACTCTGACCTTGGAGTTATGGAAAAGGCAATGGGTGTCTTAGAAGAATTAGGTGTAGAGTACGAGGCAACAGTAGTAAGCGCACACAGAACTCCAGAAAGATTGGCTGAATATGCAAATAGTGCAGTTGGCCGAGGAATTAAAGTAATTATTGCTGGAGCTGGAGGAGCAGCTCATCTCCCTGGAATGGTCGCTTCATATACACCTCTTCCAGTTATAGGTGTTCCTGTAAAATCTAGCAATTCAATCGATGGTTGGGATTCTGTTTTAAGTATTTTGCAAATGCCTGCAGGTGTGCCTGTTGCAACAGTAGCTTTAGATGGAGGAAGAAATGCTGGAATTTTAGCAGCACAAATTCTTGCGGTTGCTGATTCAAACCTTCTAAATAAAATTGCAAAGTTTAAAGAGGACCTTAAGTTAAAGGTGCTTGACGCAGCTTCAATTGTAGAAAACCACAAACCCAAATAGTAGACTCTATGTCTCACACTTCATTTGACCCAACGGAAATAAATCCTGGAAAACTCCACGCTTATCTTTTGGGTGGTGTTGCTCCAAGACCCATTGCTTTTGCAAGCACTGTGGATTCAGTAGGTAATGTGAACCTTGCTCCATTCAGCTATTTTAATGTGTTTTCTGCTAACCCGCCTGTTTTGATTTTTTCTCCTGCAAGAAGAGGTAGAGATAACACGACAAAACATACATATGAAAATGTGCTTGATGTTCCAGAAGTGGTTGTAAACATGGTCGATTTCGAAACAGTTCATGCATGTTCGCTTGCTAGTACTGAATATGCAAAAGGAGTAAATGAATTCCAAAAAGCAGGCTTAACGGAAGTTGCTTCAGATTTAATCAAGCCGCCAAGAGTTCTTGAATCTCCTGCCTCTTTTGAATGCAAAGTTTTACGAGTTGATTCTTTTGGAGATAACCCAGGTGCAGGCCAATTGGTTGTTTGTGAAATCATTAAAATGCATTTTAGGAATGACATTCTCAACTCAGAAAGTGTTCCAGATCCAGAGAAAATTGATTTAGTAGGCAGGTGTGGAGGAAATTATTACGTTCGTGCTTCTGGAGATGCTCTTTTTGAGGTGCCCAAACCACTAGCCAACCTCGGAATAGGTGTAGACAATATTTCAGAAGATATTAGATTAAGTACAGTATTGACAGGAAGGCATCTTGCAATGTTGGGTAATATTGAGGTTTTGCCAGACGAAACTGATGTAAATGATTACAAGCTAATGGAACTAAGTGAGATATTCTTAGAACTACAAGATGATGGCTCAGCATTGGAATTGAAATTACATGAGCATGCTGCAAATCTTTTAGATAATGGAGATGTTAATGGAGCGTGGAAAACACTTCTAAGTTTTAACCTAGGATAATGTCCGAAATACACTCGGGTATTTTACATTTATAGCATGGCATTTGAGTTAAAAGGAAAAATAAAAGTTCTCTTCGAACAACAGGACTTCCCAAGCGGTTTTTATAAGCGTGATTTCGTCATCACAACAAACGAACAATACCCACAGGATATTAAGCTTTCAGCTCTTAAAGAGAGAGTTGAACAGCTGAATGGATTGGGTGAGGGCGATTCAATTACAGTAAAATTTGATCTTAGAGGAAGAGAGTATAACGGAAACTATTACGTAGATCTTAACGCATGGAGAATTGAGCGAGATGGAGATTCTAATACGTCAAGTAATGAAGGATCTGAACCACCTGTTGATTCAGCTCCATTGCCAGATGTTGAACCAATGATTGTTGAGCCTTCTAGTGAGGACGACCTACCGTTTTAAAATCATCCTATGTCAGGGTGGCTAAATTCTTATTCTAGAGGCTTTCAACGTCTATTGCCTTCTCCAATGGCGATAGCATTAACGCTAACTTTAGTTGCCTTTATTTCAGCTTTATTTATAACTGAACCCAAGGTTGTAATTGAAGCTTGGTCAAAAGGTTTATGGGATGCAGATTTAATGCGTTTTGGATTTCAAGCAATGTTTATGCTTGTTTTAGGCCATGTATTAGCTCTTTCAAAACCAGTCAGATCTGCTCTAGATGGAGTTGCAAATTTTGCTGTCAAACAACCTGTAAATGCTGCAGCATATGTTGCATTTGCTGCAATGATTCTAGGCTGGGTAAACTGGGGTCTTGGTTTGATTGCTGGAGCAATTTTAGCGAAAGTAGTAATTGACAAAAAGGTTGCACATGCTGGTGTTGTGGGTGCGGCTGGATATACAGGGCTTTTAGTTTGGCATAGTGGACTTAGTGGTAGTGCACCTCTAAAAGTTGCTGAATCAGGACATCTATCGAAACTTTATCCGGAAGGCTTAGAATGGAGTGAACCAATTCCAGAAATGATATCTATTTCTGACACAATTTTTACTTCTTGGAATCTAGGAATTACTGCTTTTGTGATAATTGCTGTGACTTGTTTGTTCTTATATCTAGGCAGAAAAATTCCTATGGCAAATGTGAAAGTTGCTGAAACTGATATGGAATTTAATCCTGAAATCAAGGATATAAATTCACCCGCTAGCTTTTTAGATTACGGATACCTTCTTTCAGTTGTATTCGGAGTACTTGCCTTAGGAACAGCAATTTGGCTTGCTTGTGTAGCTGATGGTCCTACAAGTTTGAGTTTTGTCAATCCAGATTGGATAAACTTGGTTTTATTAGGTTTAGCACTTCTTGCACATTTAAGGATTGCTTCACTTGTCAGTGCAATGAATAAGGCAATAGGCGGAGCAGCTGGCATATTATTACAGTTTCCTATTTATTTTGGAATAATGGGAATCGTAAAAGGTACTGGATTAGTTGATGTACTTTCTTCAGCCTTAGTTTCTTCAACTTCAATTGAGACGTTACCACTTGCAATTTTCACTTCTTCAGGTGTGTTAAACGTTTTTGTTCCAAGCGGAGGTGGGCAATGGGCTGTTCAAGGGCCATTAGTTTTAGAGGCATGTAATAAAATGGTTATGTCAACAGAAAAAGGCGTAATGGCAATGGCTTATGGAGATCAATGGACAAATATGCTTCAGCCGTTTTGGGCATTACCCTTGTTGGGAATCACTGGCTTAAAGGCCAAAGACATACTTCCTTACACTATGGCAGCTCTTCTAATTTCTGGTATTATTTTCATGTTGGGTTTGGTCTTAATTGTCTGAAACAATGGCGGAAGAATTTCATACTTTCACACTAGAAAATGGCATTCGTGTTATCCATAAGGAAGTGCCCAGAGCTGCTAGCCATGTTAGTTTGGTGATAAATGCAGGGAGTAGAGATGAGTTAAAAAACGAGGGAGGAGTAGCTCATTTTATTGAACACTGCCTCTTTAAGGGTACAAAAAAGAGAAAGACGTACCACATATTAAATAGGTTAGAAAGGGTTGGGGGTGAAATAAATGCCTACACAACTAAGGAGGAGACTTGGATTAGTGCATCATTTCTAGAAAGAGATATGGACAGGGCAATTGAATTGATTTCAGACATTGCTTTTAATTCTACATTTCCAGGAAAGGAAATTGCAAAAGAGAGGGATGTGATTTTAGATGAAATTGCATCTGTTATGGAGAATCCAAGCGATGTTATTTTTGATGAATTTGAAGAAAGACTTTTTGGGCGCCATCCTTTAGGGAGGACAATTTTAGGAACTCCGCAATCGGTTAAATCTCTTAAGAAGACGGATATATTAGAGTTCGTAAAGCATAACTATAGTCCAAACCAAATGGTTTTTGCCTCTGTTGGGTCAACACCAATAAAAAAGCTTAAAAGAATTTGTGAGAAATACTTGAGCAGTTTCAATAGCAAAGGTGACGTAAGAAAGAGAAAGGCACCAAAGCCAGTAGACGTGTTTAATCACAGGATAAACCAAGACACTTATCAAGTTCACCACTTAATGGGAGCTATGACAGTTGGTGCAAATCACAAGGACAAACTTCCTCTTACACTTTTAGCTAATCATTTAGGCGGTCCAGCAATGAATAGCAAGTTGAGTATGAATATTCGTGAAAAGTACGGGATGGCTTATCACATAGAAGCAAGCTATACACCCTACGCTGATAGTGGAGTTTTTTCAATTTATTTTGGGACTGATGTGAAATTTCACAAAAGAGTTGAAAGGCTTGTAAACAAAGAGCTAAGGGAGATGTGCAACAAGAAAATGAGTACTAGACAATTGCATGACTTAAAAAAGCAGATTATTGGCCAAATCGCATTAAACCAAGATTCTGGAACTGCTATGATGTCTGGTTTAGCAAAAAGCTATCTTCTTTATAATAAAGTAGAACCATTAACAGATTTCTTCAGTGCAATTGAAGAAATTACTGCTGAAGATATTTTAAGAGTTTCTAACGAATTTATTCATCCAAAAGGCCAAAGCCATTTGGTCTATTTACCTAGTTGAATATTTATGCCAATCGTCTTGATCACGTTGAATAGCGTTCTTTACTCCTCTTATTTTCATGCTGATCATAACCCACTCTTTGTGACCTTGTTTTAATAATGATTCAATTGCATCATTATTATTGTCTGCGCCTTCAGCAATAAGAGCCAACTTTGAATACCCATTTTTTCTAAGCCAAACACAAGCTTTTTCATCTCCTTCAGATCCCATTACAAGTGCCATTAACTCTGGGTGTCCTTCTTTCATAAGCCAAGCTCTTGCTTCTTCGTTTAGATTTAATGCAAATGTGAACATTGCTAATTCAGCGTAATTATTAGACGCTAACCAATCTCGAATTTTAGTATTCCCACTAATAGCTTCTCCCCAAGCAACAATTATTTTTGGTGGATACTGTTTAGACATAGCATAAAGGTACGAGAGTACCTTTGTTGCCCATGAAATTATTTACACCCACGTTTGGGATATTGTGTTGCAGTACAATTTTGTTCATGGCCAGCTTTGGTATGATTATGCCAGAGTTGCCAGAATATCTGTCAGACATGGGGGCCAGCCATCTATTGGGTTACATAATTGGACTATTTACTTTAGGAGCTTTTATTTCAAGATTTTTCTCAGGCCGAATTGCAGATAGAGCTGGTAGAAGAGTTGTAATGGTATTCGGAACTTCCGTTGCAGCTATAGCTGGTTTTATATATGTATTAGTAGGAATAATGCACTTTAAGTGGTCAGCAAACCCTCAAACAGCAATGTGGGGAGTTTGGTTTTTTCTTGCTCTAAGGTTTTTTCATGGATTAAGTACGGGATTTAGGCCCACAGGGACAAGTGCTTTTTTAACGGACATAATACCACGTGAAAGGAGGGGGGAAGCTTTAGGATATTTAGGAGTAGCTGGTAATGCAGGAATGGCTGGTGGGCCAGCTTTAGGTAGTTTTTTGAAAGTAGAATATGGATATGAAGAAATGTTTATTGCTTCTTCAATTTTAGGAATTATAGCGCTTTTGTTCACATTAAAGCTTCCTGAATCCTTGCCAAAATCTAGAAAAGTAATTCTAGACGATTTAAATATTTTTAAGGGAGGAATATTTGAGAAATCAGCTTTGCCAGCTGCCCTGTTTCTAATTCCAATTTCAGTAGCATTTGGTGTCTTTCTTACCATAACTCCAGATTTTGTTGACGATTTGGGTTACAAATACAAGGGGCTTTTTAATACAATAATAGTAGTCTCATCTATTGTGATGAGGTTTGTAGCAGGAAAAGCTTCAGATAAATATGGCAGAGAACCCCTTTTAATTATTGGAGGATTTCTTCTTCTTATTGGAATGGGAATTATGAGCTATTCTACTACTAAAATGATGGCAGCTATAGGAGGAATTATTTATGGATTTTCAATTGGAGTAAATATGCCAACAATTTTTGCTTGGACTGCTGATTTAGCACCAAAAGCTAGAGTAGCATTAGGTTTGAGTACAATGCTTATGGCTCTTGAAATTGGTATTGGAGGAGGTGCATTTATATCAGGAAGTCTTTTTGCTGCAAACAATGACTTACTTCCTGAAATTTATATGTTTTGTGCCTTATTCGCTGGATTATCATCCTGCATTCTTTGGATTTTTTATAATAAGACCAAACCTACAAAAATCACCAATTAGAGTTGAATAACTATTAGTTACTTCAAAAACAAAGCGTATAGTTGTTAGTATTTTCCATCTATGGATAACATCATTATGGATCGTTTGAAATCAAAACATACCCAACGCAAGGAATCTCTAGGAGAATTTTTGAAAAAGAAGGCTGAATTACTACGTAATCAGCGAATTAAGGACGGTTTAATTCCTCAGGAAATAAAAGGAGATTTATCAGCTTAAAGCAGCAGATTCTGTTTCAAAAGCTCGATCTACTTTCTTAAATAACCCCTGAAGGACTTTACCTGGACCGACTTCTGTCACCGAAGTAGCTCCAAATTTTATCATTGCTTCCATACTCTGAGTCCACTTAACTGGAGCAGTTAGTTGTGCAACTAAGTTTTTCCTAATAGTCTCAATATCTGTCTCAGCTTGAGCACTAACATTTTGGAATATTGGACATTTAAGATCTGTCATTTGTGTTTCCTCAATAGCCTTAGCTAATCTTTCTCTTGCAGGTTCCATAAGAGGTGAGTGAAATGCTCCACCAACAGGTAAAATAAGTGCTCTTCTTGCTCCAGCATCTTTAAGCTTTTCACATGCATTCTCAACAGATTTATTCTCTCCAGAGATCACTACCTGACCTGGACAATTATAATTAGCTGCTACAACAATTCCTTCTGTCGATGAGCAAACATCTTCTACAACATTATTTTCTAGTCCTAAGACTGCAGCCATTGTTGATGGTGTAGATTCACATGCGGCTTGCATTGCATTTGCTCTTTCAGACACAAGCTTTAAACCATCAGCAAATGAAATTCCTCCAGCAACAACTATTGCACTGAATTCGCCTAAACTATGTCCAGCAACCATATCTGGATTGATTTTATCACCAAGAACTTCTGCAAGTATTGTAGAATGAAGAAAAATCGCTGGTTGAGTAACTTTTGTTTGTTTCAAGTCTTCAGGAGTTCCAGAAAACATAATCTCTGAAATATTGAAACCTAAAATTTCATTAGCCTCTTCAAATCTCTTTCTAGCAATGTCAGATGCTTCGTATAAATTTTGACCCATACCTGGGTGCTGTGCCCCTTGTCCAGGGAAAACAAATGCTTTCATAAAAATAGTTTTATCGTACTAAATAAACGTGCCCAGTTTCTGTACGAGCACCAAGCCCATCTACCATCTTTATCTCTATCCTCCAACTAAATGCTTCTGTTCCACTAACAAAGTGAGTTCCTTTACCATCTATGACATTGTCTCCAATCCATGGCTCACCAGGAGTAGTTGAAAAGTAAACTAGCTTACCCCATCTGTCGAAAACCCAACATTCATATTTCGCTATGAGTTCTTGACCACTGATTACAGGCCACCATGCGTCATTATTTCCGTCGTTATTTGGTGTAAATGAATTTGGAACAAAAATTTGAAGTAGATTATTTACGTTAATTGTTTGAGTGCTCACGTCTGTACAACCATATTCGTTTGTTACGTGTAATTGAACTTCATATGCTCCTGCAGCATAGTATTCATGAGAAGGATTGACTTCTGATGACCCGTCTCCATCTCCAAAAGACCAAATGAATTCAGCACCTCCTTCAGTGAGATTAACAAAATTGACCATTGGGTCTAATATGTCTATCATTTCAGGATCAGTTGTGAAATCAGCTATTGGTGGATACCAAGCCTCAAATGCATCGTCAATTTCTAAAGTCACAGAACAGCCTTCATCAGAAGTGACTGTGAATTCAGCTTCATAAACACCAGGATATTCTATATCTAAAAAGAATGGTGAATTAAAGTTAGTTGGTATCACAAATCCTGGAATCTCAAGTTCAAAACTTGCTGCTCCTGTAGTTGTATTTAGAATTTCTATTTGTGTAGGAATACAAACAGATGTTTGGAAAAACCCAATCTCTGGTTCCGGAGATTCAGCTACAAGAAAATCTTGGAATGATTGGCTAGTACAACCAAAACTATCCAAAACGTCTAACCCAACTGTAAATGTTCCAGAACCTGTAACTGTAAGGTTGGGCGTATCTCCTAACGCTTCTGTGCAATCTCCAGTACCAGTTGGGAATAATGTCCAAGTATATGGTGGATTACCAGCTGAGCAGGTTTGGCCGAATAAATCTGAAGATGTATTTACAGCATTGATTACAGCATCGTTAAATTCATCATAACAAACAACAGTTTCAGTTAAAAAGAAATCACTTACAGGGATTGGATGTACTGTAATTGGAACAATTTCTGTTGCTATACATGTTGGGTTAGTAGGAGAAATCGCTGTGTAACTAACTTGATAAATACAGTCTCCACTATCGTAGTCCAAACAATCAAAAGTCATTTGGGTATTATCTACTCCAGTATCGGATTGTCCATTATCAAAATTCCAAGCAGTTACCCCAGCAAATTGATTTGTAGATGTGAAGTTTACAGTAATAGGAGAACAACCTTCAGAAATATCAGATGATGCTGTAATTACTGGAATTTGAGAAGTATTTACAAATATGGTTTGGCTTGACTCACAAGCATTACCAGATTCTAGGATAAGTGTTACTTCAGCTACACCAGAAGAATATGTAGGGCATTCAGTGAATGTATTTCCATTTGAATGAAGATTTCCATCTAAAAACCAATCATATGTAAATGTTGCCCCATTTGGATCTTCATCCCAGTCTATTGATATGAACATACAATCTCCCTCACATATTTCAGTGTCCCCAACAAGTTGGAATGAAGTGTTTGCATCTATTGTTTCATTAAAAGATTCTGTTGTAGTACATGTAAGCCCTGATGCATCTGCGTAACTAATGCTGCCAGTTGCCGTTACGTCGATATCACCAACTATTGCATTTGTATAACCTAGAGATAGAATGTTTAGCCCTGGATTTGCTCCATCTGGATTAGTAGATGACCCAGTTTCAATTGGGGTCGAAGTCCAAGAATATGTTTCAGCACCACTAATGTCAATTTGAACACTTTGACCAGTGCATGGAGTTCCACTAAAAACAAAATCTAAATCAGGATTTGCTCTAGTCTCAACTGTAACTGACTCAGATACAACACAGTTGTATTGACCGCCAGCTAAAATTGAAGCTGAAGTTACTGTTGATGTAGCTGTATATGTCGCTCCATCTGGTGCTGGATCGTAATAATAGCCGTCAACAAATGGTGTTGCTCCATTAGTGTCCCATCCTATGACTCCATTTGCAACTACGTCAATGTAAAAAGGTTCCCCTTCACAAATTATTGGAGCACTTAATGATAATTCTGCACCTTCAAGCATTTCAACTTCAATAACAGATCCTCCAACACATCCATTATTATGAGTTACTTGGCAAGCAATATCATTTAAGCCGGCATCTAACGGGTAATTGAACGGAATAGAAACACTATTTGCTGTTTCACCAGTCATCGGCATTCCATTTAACCACCATTGAAATGAGTATGTAGCAGGATCCATTCCTCCATTATCAACAGTGACAGTTTGGTCAGGTCCGCATAAAATTGTTTGGTCTGAATTAAGTTGAACTACTGGCGCGTCTAGTATATCATAACTAAATAAATTTGTACTAGAACAAGAATGTGTTCCGTAATCTATGGTTCCCGTTACATTTCCAGAAAATGGTGAAGGAATATTAGTTGCAAAAGTTGCTTCACCTCCATTTTGAGATATAGGCGCAGGACTCCATACATATGTATCTGCTCCTGAAGCAGTTATTACAGGGTTTTCGTCTGCACAAAAAGTAGTGCCATTTCCAGGGGAAATACCCATTACAGGATTAGGCGTAACTACTGCGTTTGCTGTTCCTGTATTTGAACACGTTAATGTGCCATCAATTGTTCCCGTATAAATTATCTCTCCAATAACATCAACAGCTATTCCGTCACCTACTATAGCAGATTGAGTATCAGATCCTCCAGTTGCAATTACAGGATTTGTAACTGAAAATATTGATGTTGGCCAAACATATTGAGTAGCATTTCCGCTTGCAGTAAATATTGAAGCATCGTTTTCACATGCAGGATCCGCAGTTACTGTAATATCAACGGCATCATACACCTCAATTGGAATTGATTCAACAGTTTCACAGCCATTACTGTCATTTAAAGTTATTACAAGGTTTGCTGGTCCTGAAACACCATTTAAATCAAAGCTGTATGATGATGCGTTTCCGTTTACAACTTCAGTATGTTGAGTGATTCCGTCAATTGACCAATCCAAAATATATGGTCCTAATCCTAGATTTATTGATGCTTGAACAGTTGCTTGCTCGTAAGCACAATAAGCTTGAGAAACAGATGAAACAGATAATGCAGCAGCCTCAAACACTTCAAAATTTTCAATAATGATAGTGGGGTTTGGGAATAAATCTCCTTGAGCTTGCACAATTAATTGATGTGTTCCTGGAGTTAAAAACCCAATAATTTCAGTATCAGCATGCAGAATTGATCCTGGCTGAGTACAAGTTGATAAGCCTTGGAATGTGTCTGTAGCAGATGTTATAGGTGCACCATCCAAGAACATATTGAAATCAATAGTGTTGTTGTTGTTTGACGCCATTTGCCAAAACACTTCAACAGTTCCATTAGTGCAATTCGAAATTGCTGTGAAATCTTGAACTATAATCTCAATAGGTCCTGCAACAGTAATTTCTGTTTGGTTAGAAATTGCATTTCCTCCACAATCAGTTGCAAACAATGAAATATTGTAACAACCTTGGTTGATGAATTCAATAGAAATGTCAGTAGTTATTGCTGATGTGCCATTTGTGTAAATCCAATCTACTCCTTCAGTTCCAGTGTCAATAGCCCAAACATATGCAACGGGTGTTCCGCATGTTTCATCTATAGCAAGTGAAGTGTTTGTACAGTTCACTATAAATCCAGCTCCCTCAATCCCTGAAGTTGCATCTACTGAGAATGATGGAATTACAACTGCTGCTGTTTCAGATGCTGAAGCAGTCTGAAAAAGTGCGCTAATAGCTATTATTCCTATAAACAGAAACGTGCGTATTGCTTGCATAGGGTTTCGTTGTGCAGGTTTGTATAATCCTGCAAAATACGGAATTTAACTTTGTTTTTTAAATCCCTCACTAAGGTCTCTCTTTTGGTGATTGTGGAAACGCGAATCATTTTTCTTTCCCTTACGCCTAGCTACCTGCTCTTCTTCTGACAGTTTTGAGTAGTCCAAACACTCAGGAGTACAACATCCTCCATTTTTTGTTTGGCATTTTTCACACTGAATAAATAGAAGATTACAAGTCTTATTCTTACAATTTACGTGCTCATCGCAGGGTTCTCCACATTGATGACAATTTGAAATTACGTCATCAGAAATCCTTTCTCCTAGTCTCTCATCAAAGACAAAATTCTTTCCGATAAACTTATTTTCGATCGATTTATCATTTTCGAGTTGTCTTGCATAATCTATAATGCCACCATTTAATTGATTTACATCATTAAA
>MDSY01155166.1_pt1 | contig 11763 bp, 29 predicted proteins | sample 811131 | NCBI WGS metagenome assembly MDSY01 (sample SAMN05326643, study PRJNA326480) | marine metagenome | isolation source: seawater | place: Atlantic Ocean: South West | collected 2010
ATACATACTTATGCAGATATATCTATAACAAAAGTTTCTGTTTGGGATATGAAGTTTGGCGAACATTTATTTTTTCCTTTTAGCTATGAGTAATTATCAAAAAATAGAGAAAATAGCTGAAGGCATAATGGCTGGATACTATGGCACTAAACAAAAGTGCGGTACTGAATACCAAAAGTGGACTTATGCACTGTTACAAGCTGAAAAGATATTTAGAGGTGAGCTTGTGTTAAATACTAAAACACATCTCTATTGGCATAACTATGTTAAAAATATATTAGAATCATGAATGATAATAAAGAACTAAATCACTGGAGAAACGTAGGCAAAGAAAACTTAACCGCGGCGATAAGATGGCTACAAATAAAAGAGTTAAAATTAAAGTTTCCTAACGATCAAGATTTTGGTGAAAAAGTAAGGCAAATCATAAACGAAGATGAAAAAAGAAACTGAAAGTGATGAAGCGTATATAAAACGCAAAATGAAAGAAGTAAACGGTGGTGAATTTGTAAAATGGTATAATAATTTACCCGGTTACTTACAAGAAATGTACAAAAGAGAGTTTCAAAAACTTCAAGATAAATACGAAAAGTAATGAACATAAAAGATGAAATTGCATATTTAGAATATGGCAAAAAATACGAAGAACTATCTGAAGATCAAAAACTAGAAGTAGAATACATATTTGACGACTTATTAAATACTTATTAATATGAGATATTGGAAATGTAAAGACTGTTTAAAAGACTGGATACAGCTATACTTATTAAACGATCCTAGCTGTGAATGTCCTAAGTGCAAATCTAAAAATATAGAAAGAATAATATGAAGAAAGTAGATTTAAATAAACTAAGGCAGGTTAATCCACATTGGAAACCTAATAAAAAATCCTTAGAAGAAAAAGAAAGTAAAGAGGCTGAGCTGATGCTAGAAAAACAAGAACTTCAAAATGTCTATGGAAAATGGGCTGATCCAAGATTTGTTAACATAGAAGGCAATCAGGTTGATTCAAATTTGCCTGATTTAATAGAAGCAACTAAAGAGCAGATAATCAAAGAGTTAAAAGATCAGTACTATGATATAATCTTTCAAGCAGTGTGTGATAAAATGGACCAAAACTATTTGTTTAAAGAAGACAACTATTTAACCCAAGCAGGCTTAGAGGAATTTGAAGACGCTTGGTTCGAGTGGTATCACAACCACCATGGTGATATACTGATGGCTGTGTTAAAAGATATGGGACAATAATACAAACTAAATATGAAAAAGTTTAATAAAATGGAATCTAATCTTATAGTTGATGCACTTAACTACTACGTTGCTCACCTAGAAGATGAAATAAAGCAAATAGAAGAAAATGGTAAATATTCTATATTTGCACCTGGTTTTTACACAACGATTAGTAAAGAGCTAATTAACAAGATTAAAAAAGATATGACTAAAAAAGACAAACGCTTATGATTGAAAATGAAGATATTTTATATGAGTCAGATGACTTTGAAAAATTGCTAATGCAAGATAGAATAAAAACAATAACCGAAAATATAACAACAATTGTAGAAGCAGATTTAGTAGATTTTATACACGAAAGCTTGTATGGTTTTGGTTATGGAAGAAACAACAGGTTTTATGATAAAACTTTTAGTGAAATATACAATAGAGTAATAATAGAATTAAATCACAGAAGATGAAAATATACGACAATAAACAAAGAAAAATAGAGTTAGTATGTGAATACTACTCACTAGAAATAAACCACGAATACGATAAATGGGATAGATCAGAAACTCATTATTGTTCTGAATCAACAAGCGATTGTTATGACGTGTATGTAGTTTACGAAGGTCAAGACAGTAGTGTTGACCTTGGCACTAATGTGTTTTATTATGTAGGAAATATGGCTGATAGGTTTTTAGATGATATTAAAAACCATGTTAAAGATTTTTACATAGATACTGATATTTGGGAAGACGCGTACTTAGAAGACGTTTTAGAAGAATTATTTGAAGAACTAATAGAAGAACATGAAGTTAACGATTTTTTCGAATCTGTAAAGTTAACTGATAAAGAAATTAAAGAATTAAAAGAACAATATGAAATCGAAGATGAAGCCGCAACAAATGCCTGATTGGTTTGATGGTATGATATACGAAGAAGGGCAAGAAGTAACAAACCCTTACTCAGGTCAAAGTTATGAGTTAACAGCAATGGAACTAAGCATATATGATTTTATTATGGGTTCTCAAGCTGCTTTTGATTTTGGTTTTCAAGACGAAGAAATAATCAGAAGTTTTCAAAAAGCTTTAACTTGGTTTAGAAAAAATAATCCTGAAGCTTATTATGTACTATTAGATTAGTGCTATACACTTTAGTTCCACGAAATATATAAGGCGACCAGGCATCCTTTGATCGGCTCGTACCTAAGATACCTCAGTCATGGCTGTACAGCTATATGAAGCAGGTGACGGTACGGGCTTTTCGTGGTATGAGAACATTTAAAAAATATAAAACAAATCTTAAAGAACACAACGGTGAAGTGTGGAGTTATTCTACTCACGTTGCAACAATTGAAGGTAACAAACTAATTCAACACGGTAATTGGTCTGTTACAACCCAAAAGCACATTAACCACGTTGCTAAAGAACTAAAACTAGATCTAATAAAATGAAAAAAGTTTTATTGCTGTTATTTGTAACACTTATGACAAATTGTAACACAAGCAAAAGAGCTCTTCCATGTAAAAGTTGTCCGCATTATTCTTATAATAATCAAATACTTTTAGAATATGTAAAGCTTAATCCTTATCCTCATGAGTTTACAAAAGAATAGCCGACATTTTAAATACGGACTTTATCAGATAATAAAAATATGAAAAAAATTAAAGTCACGATGAAAGAAATATACGATGCCATGAAGCCAAACGTATATAAAAACAAGAAGAAGTACACACGTAAAATTAAACACAAGAAAAAAGATGACTAAAAGAGAGATAGAAAGAATAGCTGATATTATCTTTAAAAAGATGATAAATCTTAGCAGTGAAAATTCGTTAATAGGTCTTGATGGTTTTGAAGTAAGTAGAGCCTTAAATGATTCAATAACTAACGGTGAATTTTATATAACTGACGAAGAAATGTACATAGGTGAACTAGCAAGACTTGAAACACTAAGAATGTTGTATCAAGAAAAAGAAGATTTTGAAAAGTGTAACGTAGTAAAATACAAGATAGATTTAATTAAAGATAGACTAGATATTGAAATTAAAAAAGGTAAGTAATGGAAGTTTATTTTGTAAGTATATCAGCAGTAATACTTTGTGTATTCGTGCTTGGTGTATTAGTAGGAAAAGAAATGTATAAATAATGAAAAGTAAATATAAATGTAATTATTCAGGATTACCATCTCCTGAGGCTTATAAAAGCCAAGAAAGAAGTATATTAAGAGAGAAAAAGTTTAATAAATTAAAATGCTTTATAAACAAATACTACCCTGTTATTATAGCTTTTGTTTGTTTAACTTACTCTGTTGTTTTAGGTTTATTAGGATATTCAGAAGAAGCTATGTATTCTGCACATTGGCCAGGAACAATATTATTATTCAGCATAGCTATAAATCAAATTAAAAGATCATGAGTATATCAATGTTTATAATAGGTTTTGTTATATTCTTTATATATGTAGTATTCCTTGTTTGGAATATAGTGTATAACGGTAATAAACAAGAAGAAGAAAACTACCCTACTATACACAGTGATGTAGTAGATTTTGACGGTATAGGAAATCAAGGTAGAGTAACTAAAGTTAAAAAGCGTAAAAAATTAAAAGATGAGATCAAAAGATTATATGATAGAAGTAGGGCAGACTAATACTGGAAAAATAATAGAAATACCAGACTTTGTCTTAGCTTCTTTAATTGTTCTTGTTTGCTTTTTACTAGTAAAAGTAATGTTAAAAAAATGAAAAAAGAAGTTAAATGGAATTATGAAAAAGGTTATAAAGTTTACTATAATCTTAACAAAAAAACTTATAGTATATTAGCTTGGAATATTGATAAAAAAGGTTGGCGCTTAAAATGCTACTGCGATAATCCTTTGTTACGTACTGTTGAATTTAAAGTCTCTGAAAAACTTAGACAAAGAGTAATAAAAGAGAAACGTAAAAATGTGCACGCTTATGCTACTGCAAGAAACTTTGAAGATTGTGATTTAATACACAAAGATAATTGGTTTAAAAAATGGATTAAAGACAATTTTAAAAGAGAAGCTACGTACAACCCATACTTATATGACAGCTTCGTTTTCACTGATGATAAAAGCAAAATTAAAAAGTGTGAAGAAGCTTTTTTATTTAAAGGTAAATTAAAAATAAAACAATGACAGAAAAAGAATATTATAATGCTTTAATTGCACTAGGTTGCAAAGACGTAACAAGTAAAACACAAATGGAAAACGGTACTACTGCTTTCAGAATGCCTGATGGTAAAAATATGGTTACTGAGCATAGATCAGGCTATATAAGAAGAATCATGCTGAGCGCTACAGGTAGAGTATCACACTGCTATCAACTAAATCCAACATATAAAGTACCTTACAAAGTTATATCTTTCGAAGGTAAACTACATGAATGGCATAATAATAAAAGAATGTTCATATTTAGCAGAAAAGAAAGACTTAAAAAACTACTTAGTTATATAACAAAAAAAGTACAAAATGAAAAATAACTTTGACTTTGTAAAATATTATTCTGATATTTGGTTAAAAAAAGAAATAAAAAATCATGGTGTCAGAAATGAAAGAGAGCTTTGTCGTAAAACGTTAAACAAAAAGTTTATTAAAAATAAACTGTGACAATAGGCCTTATATATCTATAATAACAACCTAATGTCACATAAAACCAAACACCATGTTATACGAAAGAAACTTTAGATACTTACATAATAATAGAATTATATATAGGAAACATCCTGATCAAACACCTACAGAAACACATAGTTGGGGTTATTACTACGCTAACGGTACGTATGAGTGCTACGAGCTATTTAGAAGTAAAGCTAAAATTAATACTTATAAATCGCTTAAGTGGCACTTATTAGTTTTATGGTATTTAAATCCCAGCATGGACCCAGATGACTTTAATAATCTTGCTAAGTTTATTGTTGACAAAAGAAATGGTTTTACAACATTTAGTGTTAACCAAAATATATTAGATAAAATAGTTTACGATGTTAGCATGTTTGATTTAGATAGGCCTCCAAAAAACAAGATGAGGAAAATAATATTTAAAGACATGTGTGGTTTGTCTACTATAGAAAAGCTAAGAATAGTAGGTGAATTTGTAGGTAAAAGCAAAAGAATAACAGAAGACAACGTTTATGAAACTATGATGAGCATAAACGACGAAAAGAAAAAAATAACAGTATCTTTAATATCAAAAGTTTTGAAGTGTTCTACAAGAACAATATATAGAACAATGTCTGAAGAACTTAAACGAGAAAAAGAATTATTAAATAAAGATTTATGAAGAATTATAACGAAGAGAAATCTTCAGTATATGTAGTAATCTCTTTTTACTCTTATGGAGGAAGAATAAATGATAATGATGTTATGGTGTTTAAAAATTATAATGATGCTGACGAATACAAAAATAGTTTAGAAGGTAAAATTCTAATAATAGAAGCTGATTTAAAATAAAATAAAAAACTATGAAAAAGTACAATATAAAGAATTATATTAGATACAAAGAAGATGTTAAACAATCTCAACCACCTGATAAGTTTTATGATTATTACAGTAGAGATGAATTAATAATAAAGTTTACACCGTTAGTTGAAAATATAGCTAGAAAGTTTGCAACAAGTCAAGAAGCTTCAGGTGTATTATCAATAATGGACTTAATACAACATGGTAATATTGGATTAATATTAGCAGTTGACAAGTTAGACTGGGATAAATTAATTGACACAGAAGACATAGAAAAAACATTGAAATCGTTTCTATCAAAACGAATAAAAGGGTCGATCAGAAGAGCTATAAACACACACAGGGGCAATATAAGACTTCCAGAATATAAAATAAATGAAATAAACAACAGCGATGATAAAAAAGCTGTAGAGCTTTTCTTTAACACTATATTCTTGTCTATAGACGATACTAATTTTAGTAAAAGCAATAAAAAATATCTCAACCAAATACCTGATAAAAAAGAACCTTACAACGAAGCTTTACTAAACTCTTATTTAAAAAGTTTATTAAAGAAACATTTAAACGAAGCTGAATATGAAGTATTAAGATTAAGCTATGGTTTAGACTGTGATAAGAAATCTGCAAATGAAATTGCTAACAAATTAAATATAACTGGAGTAAGCGCTTATGTGCGTGTTTCAGAGTTAAAAAAGCAAGCAATTAAAAAATTAGTAGACAACGTAGATCACTCGCAAGTGCTTGATTATCTGTAAGTTACGCTTCGTAAAACACAATAATAATATGTAATTATATTAATAAGAAAAACAAAATGATATGGCAAAAACAATAAATGAAAAACTAACAAAGATACAAACAGAGTTTAAATCTAAAAAATCTAGATACAACTCTTTTGGTAAATACTATTTTAGATCAGCTGAAGATATACTTGAAGCTACTAAACCGTTTTTAAAACAATTAGGTGTTACAGTAGTTATAAACGAAGAGTTGATAGCTGATAGTATTTTACAAGTCACAGCTACAGTCTCTGATGGCATAGATGCTATACACTCTACAGCTATAGTTGGCGTAGACTTAGATCAAAAAGGTATGCAAATGCCTCAACGTTACGGTGCTGCAAGTTCATACGGTAAAAAATATGCACTTGGTAATCTGTTTTTAATTGATGATACCCAAGACAGCGATGCAACAAATACTCACGGTAAAAATGGTACTACAAAGAAAAAGCTAACAAATGAATCACTAGCAAAAGCTAAAAAATATCTAGCTACAGGCGGAAGTATTGATACAATAAAGAATAATTATATTGTATCAGATAAGCAATTAAAAATGTTACAAGAAACATTATGAAGCGTGAAAAAATAATAGAAAAACTTAGAGACGACGATCATTACTATGGTGAGTTTGGTAGAAATTATTTAAGTAATTCTTATATAAAAATACTATACGAAAATCCTCTAGACTTATATAAACCAATGGTAGAGAACTCTAATTTACTTGTAGGAAAGTATTTTCATACTTGTATATTAGAACCAAATAAAAAATCAAATTTTAAAGTAATAGACTCTTCAACTAGAAATACCTCTAAATACAAAGCAGAAAGTGAAGGCGAAATGTGTTTGTTAGAAAAAGAAGTTGAAAACATTAATATAATGCAAAGAAAGTTAAAAGAAAATGACTTTTGTAATTTCTTATTAAATGGGTCTAATGTAGAATACGAAGTTCCAAATATTATAGAATTGTTTGGTAACATGTGGAAAGGTAAAGCAGATATTGTAAATAATGATGAAAAACTTGTTGTAGATTTAAAAACTACTTCAAACATAAACAAGTTCAGGTCTTCTGCTTTTAAATACAACTACGACTCCCAATCATACATATATAAATCTATGTTTGGTTATGACTTCGTTTTTATAGTTATAGATAAAAATACACATCAAATAGGTGTGTTTGACTGCTCAGATGCGTTTTACGAATCTGGTGAACAAAAAGTACAAAAAGCAAGTGAACTATATGATATGTTCTACAAGTCTGAAGACTTTGATAGAAAACAATATTATATAAAAGAAACTTTATAAAACCAAAATTAAAAATTATGGCAGGAATAGTAAAAACGTCTATTAATTTAGACAAAATACCAAAAGATAAAATAATCGAAGGTAAAAAAGGTAGGTATTTAAATTTAGTATTTACCGTAAACAATGAACAAGATCAGTTTGGAAATCAAGGTCCGGTTTGTGTAGATCAAACTAAAGAGGAAAGAGATGCCAAGACTGAAAAAGTTTATTTAGGTAATGTTAAAGTTGTTTGGACTGATGGCAATTTTCCGGCTCCTATACCTTACGAAAAACAACCGACACCGCAAAAGCAAGAAATGCAAGCGGATGATTTACCATTTTAAATTAAATAAATGAAAGTTGAAGATAAAGAAATCAATGGTTTTATAATTGAAAACTTTAATCAACATGACCTAGAAGTTGGTAAGACCCAGGGCGTATGCCCTTGGTCTAGCCAATGTAGGAAACCTGAAAATAAAAACAAAAAGTGTTCTTCATACGACTGGGAGCGTGGTTTAGGTACTTGTCACAATTGCAATAAATCTTTTCAATTACATACGTATAAACGTAAAGGTAAAGCTGAAAAAGTTTATGTTATGCCAGATTTTACCAAAGGCGCTATAAAACCTGTCCGTGGTAAAACGCTGGAATGGTTTGAAACTAGAGGTATATCTACTGAAACATTATCTAAACTAATGGTTTCTAGTGGTAAAGAATATATGCCTCAAACCGGTAAAATAGAGAACACAATTCAGTTTAATTATTATGTAGGTGGAGATCTTATAAATGTAAAATATAGAGATGCCCGTAAAAACTTCAAGTTATATAAAGGCGCTGAAAAAGTATTTTACAATATAGATAATATAGTCGGTCATGATTGGTGTGTAATAACCGAAGGTGAAATGGATGTGTTAGCTTTATATGAAGCTGGCGTGTCAAACGCTATTTCAGTTCCTAATGGCGCAACCTTAAATACTAACAACTTAGACTATTTAGATAACTGTATAGATTATTTTGATGATAAAGAAAAAATAATACTAGCTGTTGATTCTGATGCGCCAGGCCAAGCTTTACAAGCTGAGTTAATACGAAGGCTAGGTGCTGAAGTATGCTTCTTAGTAGATTTTGACGATTGTAAAGATGCAAACGAATATTTACTAAAAGAAGGTAAAGAAGCATTAAGAGATAAAATATCTAAAGCAAGACCTGTTCCTTTAGAAAATGTAACTACATTTAGAGATATTGAAAGTGATGTTACAGATTTTGTAATGAACGGTTTTAAACCAGGCTTTCAAATTGGTTTAAACAACTTTGACGAAATATTTAGCACATACACAGGACAATTTGTTACAGTTACAGGTATACCATCTTCTGGTAAATCAGACTGGGTTGACCAAATGTGTGTAGGTTATAATAAGAATTATGGTTGGAAGACTGCTTTTGCATCTCCTGAAAATGCTCCTACGTATTTGCATGCACATAAACTTATGCGTAAAGTATGGGGTGATATGCCTAATAAAAACGACATAGGTAAAGATAAATGGAATGAGGTTGCAAATCATATAAACGACAACTTCTTCTTTATAGATATGGAGCGATACACGCTTGAATCTGTACTTCGCAAAGGTGCTGAGCTTGTTAAACGTAAAGGTATAAAGTGTTTAGTTATAGACCCATTTAATAAAGTTAGAGATGTTGACTGTCAAACAGAAGACGTTAACAGGTATACAATGGAATATTTAACTAAAATTGAAACTTTTGCAAAGAAGTATGATGTGTTAGTTTTTATTGTAGCACATCCTACTAAAATGTATAAAGATAAAAATGGCAAGATAGAAGAACCTACAATGTACAGTATTAAAGGTGGTGGCGAATGGTATGATGCTAGCTACCATGGTTTATTAGTACATAGAGATTATGAAGCTAAAACAACAAAAGTTAAAGTGTTAAAGGTTAAGTTTCAAAACTTAGGTCAAAATCAAGCTGAAGCGTTTTTTACTTGGGAACACAGATCAGGTAGCTTTATACCTGAAGTAAAACCAAGTTTAGAAGAAAAAATGCCTTGGGAATAATATGTTAACAGGAAAAGAAATACAATGTAAACCTCCAAAATGGAACGATCCTATAAATTTAGAAGCTTACAGTTGGTGTATCAATCACGGTGTTAAAATATCTGCACATGCTACTGTACCTGGTTTTAAATGTAAAACATGGGTGTTAGTAGTTACTGCTAACGAAGAAACAATAACAAGTCCAAAAGAATATGGACCTGATGAAGTTTACGAAAAAATGTTTGAATTATATAGATTCTATTACAATAAATACAATAAAAATGAAGAGTAATTTTAAAACAGCTAACGAAGCTTTTTTATACTTTTATGACTTAATAAATCATGAAGATTTTAGTGAACAATTTGCGGTAGACACAAGAGCTATATTTAATGTAGGTTTTAATATTCATGAACCTTTAAACAATAATATAACAGCTCCATTTCGTAACTGGAATTTAAAATATGCTGAAGCAGAGTGGCAGTGGTACTTGTCCGGAGATAATAGTATACATAAGCTTGGTCAATTATATGGCAAAATACCTGAAATATGGAAGCGTATGGCTGATGGGTTTGGTTATGTAAATTCTAACTACGGTTGGCAATGGAAGCGGGTTAACCAACTAGAAAACGTTATATCGATGCTTAAAACAAACCCTAATACTAGGCAAGCTGCAATAACAATATACGATGGTAAAGAGATAGACCAAGGTAATTATATACATGATACACCCTGCACCTATGCTGTACAGTTTACAGTATTAAATAATAAGTTAAATATGTGCGTTACGATGCGATCTAACGACCTCTGGTTTGGTTTTTGTAACGATCAGTATTGTTTCTCAAAACTACAACAGTTAGTTGCAGAGAGGACAGGATATGACGTCGGTAGTTATTATCATTTTGCACATAACTTACACTTATATGAAAGAGACTTAAATAAAAATAGTTTCTTATATAAAAAATCCATAGAATATGCATAATACAATGTATTATTTATACCACATCCCTGGTAAAAAGATAGGCGTTACACGTGATCTTAACAAAAGGGTAACCATTTTTCAAGGTTATAAACCAAATGAATATGAAGTTCTTGATCAAAGTGAAGATATAGATTATATATCTAAACGAGAGATAGAACTTCAAAAGTCTTACGGCTATAACGTTGACAAAGTACAATACAAAAACTTACGTAAAAAAATGAGAATAAATGCAACAGAAAATACTTCTACGTTTGGAGTGCCATTAAATAAACTTAAAAGTAGTTTAATGGATAATCTAGATAGAAGTTGGGAAACAACTTTTGGTACGTTTACAATAAACAAAGAAACAGTTGATTGGATATTGAAGAACGCTCAAGAGTCTATGTACAGAAACACAAACTGCTTTATATATAACAAAGCTTTCTTTGAAAAATTTATTAATAAAAACCTTAAAAAAGCCAAGGTCAATGCTAAGAAAGCTGCTAGTGAAGCATTAGAACAAATAGAAGCTATTAAAGCTAAATTAATATCAGGCATGAATGAAACTTATCAAGACTTAGAAGTTAAAGAAAAAGATAGTACATTTGACTTAATAAGAGCTTGGGCAAATGAAAGAGGTTTATATAAACAAGGAGATACTAAAACTCAGTATTGTAAACTAATGGAAGAAGCCGGCGAACTTGGTCGTGCCATACTTAAAGATGACAAAGCTGAATTTGTAGATGCTATTGGTGATATGGTAGTTGTGTTAACTAACCTAGCACATCTAGGTGGAACAACAATTGAAGAGTGTGTAGATTCTGCTTATAATGAAATAAAAACACGTAAAGGTAAAATGTTAAATGGAACTTTTGTAAAAAATGATTAAAATGACAGAAAAGAAAATTAAATTTAGAGATCCAGTAGTTGAAAGAGTAGTAGATAAGTTTGTATCGCGATCAGATGTAGGCTATGAAAAATATGGTCAAACATTAGAT
>MDSY01001734.1_pt1 | contig 11762 bp, 11 predicted proteins | sample 811131 | NCBI WGS metagenome assembly MDSY01 (sample SAMN05326643, study PRJNA326480) | marine metagenome | isolation source: seawater | place: Atlantic Ocean: South West | collected 2010
ATTTGAGCGCTTGTTGTGGCTCAGGCCAGTGGATTAACTAAAAATTGCTCTAAATTGAGCGATTCAGACCATGCCAATTCTCTATGTAGGGATTTGGGTACAAAACCAGAGTTGACAAAGTTAGCATGATCAGATAAACGTGGGTAGCCGTCACCACCAGAAGCCATGTAGGCATTAATCGCCACACGGTAGGTTGTTGTTGCTTCAACCGACTTTCCAGCAACAGTGGCGCTAGCTATGTTACTACCATTCATGGTGATCTCTACGCCTGCGAACTGTGCAAAGGCGCCACTGCCAGCTTCTTTGTTAGCAGCTACTTCTAGGTAAGGCATTAGTTCTGCACCAGTTAAATCAACGTAAGCTACGGTGTTAGCAAAAGGCTGAACTGTAAGTACGTCTTTATAGGTGATGTCGCCGGCTGGCATGTCGGCACGAATACCACCAGAGTTCATGATACCTATATCAGCCTGTACTCGGGCCATCTGCGCAAGAGCAATTAAGTTGCCCAGGTTAGTTTTGCTAGTGCGAACTTGTTCGCGAGCGCCTACAAATATGTCATCAGCATTACCCACAACTTGCATTAACTGCTCTTGACCTTGGTTCTGGTAAGGCTCAAGAATGGCCTGAAGGGTCTCATCAGCAACGATTTCCTGGTCAATAAAAACACGTAATTTTTCGCCATCGATCACTACTTTTTTCTTTAAGTTAACTGGAATTAACTTGTAGTCAACAACAGAAATCTCACCATTACGTACTTGTAAGTCTAACCGACCAACGTACTTTCCCCATTCTTTGGCCTGTATAATCAAAGTGTTGTTTTGCACGTCTGGGGTAAACGTTGCAGTCTGACTATGGCCGCCAACAATAACATCTAACCCTTCTACTGCTTTAGCTAGCTTCACGTCACTAGGGGCGTTGCCACCGTTTTGACCAAAGCGGTAATGACCCATGTGAGTTACGGCAATTACTAGGTCGCTATTTGCTGCCAATTCAGGCACGATTTATTTGGCAACTTCAACTGGGGAGCGAATCTCTAAGCCGCCTAAAAACTCAGGGTTACCTATACGCACTGTATCTTCAGTAGTAAAACCAACGACTGCGACTTTAAGACCATCTAAGTCAAACATCTCATGGCTTTTAAATAAAGGCATGCCTGTTTCTTTGTCTAATATGTTAGCCGATAAAAATGGAAAGCGAGCCCAGTCATGTTGTTGGCGTAAAACAGAAATTGGATTATCAAATTCGTGGTTACCAAGGGCCATGGCATCATAAGACATATAGTTCATGCCTTTAAAATCGGGTTCGGCATCTTGTAAATCAGATTCTGGCACCCCGGTGTTAATGTCACCGCCAGACAAGAGTAATGTGTGACCGCCGTTACCAGCCACTTCATCACGAATACTTTGAATTAACGTAGCACGCGCTGCCATGCCATACTCGCCGTTACGGTTGGGCCAAAAACGGCCGTGGTTATCATTAGTATGCAAAATGGTTAAATTATAGGTTTTGTCAGGCGTTGAAGCTAAAGCATGTTGTCCCGCAAAAGCCAAACCTGCGACACAGCTCAAAAGTACGCCACGTTTGATAAGATTTATCATAAGAGTCTCTATTTTATTTAATAGAATTATGTTTTTTTTAAAAAAAACAGACAAAGCCAAGGGCTGTTGTTGATGTTACAAGGATTGAAAAAAAACACAATGGATAGATCACTAGCATGCTGGCACGCAGGTGTTCGACAAACAAAAAATGTTGCTAAGCTGTTAACTGATTAACACCATACTTCTTTCGCTTCGCAATCTATGGGCACCGTCATTCCCGTTTTGGTTCGGTTCATGACTACTGAAGTGCGAAAATGCTTAACATTACTATCTTCAAAAAATAAACGGTGGGTGAGTTTTTCAAAATCGGCCACGTCTTTTCCCAACACAACCAAGGCAAAATCAGCCTCGCCAGTAATGTAATAACACTGCTGAACTTGAGGCTCTGATTTAACTTTCTTGCGAAATGCATCAAGTTGATATGATTTTTCCTGTTCCATTTCAACAAAAATGAGAAATGTCATGGTATATCCAGCAGCCTCTTGAGAAATTATTGCTGTTTCGTGTTCGATGACACCATCTGATCTGAAATTCTTTATCCGTCTTTGAACTGTGGCCACCGATAATCCTGTTTCGGAAGCAATGGACTCTAGTTTTTCGCGCGAATTTTCTTGTAATAAATGTAATATTTTTCGATCACTTTGATCCCAAGTTTTCATCTGATTCCCTTCAGCTCATTGTCTTTATAATTGACTAGTTATCAGTATATTGCTCAGGTTGCATCAGAGTAAAGTGTGTTTTTGGTAAATATGCTCATTTGTAGCCAAGTTGTGATCAATATGTGCCATAAAATACTGCTAACCTAATTGTTAAATATAGTTCAAAAAAATAACAACAATGAAAACCCTAGTTAAAGTTAACCACATTAGACCCACCATTTGGCTTGCCCCTCAATCAGGTGGTAAGCAAAAAAAAGTGACATTGCGCGCACTAAATTTGTGCAAATGTCTTTACCATTAATTTGAAATGCATCTCTTATGGTGCGTAACTCGTTAATTTATTGAGTAATTTTTAGTTGTAGCTGTGTTTTATAGGGTTTTTTAAGTTGGCACGATAATCGCAAAGCAAAAGGTAATAGCAAGGGCATTTGGTGCTGTCTCTGCTGAGATCAATAGAATGGTAAATTGATCAGCATTTTAGTTTGCCCTTAATAAATTTACCTGACCAAGAGTAATAATAGCCAAGGCTATTACCTAAAATTTTATTATACCTCCGGGACTATATAGGCCTTGAGCTAACGAGAACCTTGTATGGAAAAGATCATAGAATTTCAAAATGTGTCCAAGTCTTTTGGTGATCTTCAGGTACTGGAAAATCTTGATATGCATGTTAATAAGGGTGAAAAGATTGCTCTTATTGGCCCCAGTGGTTCGGGTAAAACCACTATTTTAAGAATTTTGATGACCCTAGAGACCATTGACTCTGGACACGTGGTAATTAATGAAGACTATTTATGGCACCAGCAAACTGGCAGTGGGCTAGTAGCTGCCAGTGAAAAACACCTTCATCAGATGCGTGAAAATGTTGGTATGGTATTTCAACAGTTCAACTTATTTCCTCACCTAGATGCAATTACCAACATTGTTGAGCCACAAGTTCTGGTGAAAGGAACAGACAGAGTCGATACAACGGTTAAGGCACAGAAGCTATTAGCGCTGGTTGGGCTTGAAGAAAAGGCCAAGCACTACCCCCATGAGCTTTCAGGTGGACAACAGCAGCGTGTTGCCATTGCAAGGGCTTTGGCGTTAGAACCAAAGATTATGTTGTTTGATGAGGTGACATCGGCACTTGATCCAGAACTTGTAGACGAAGTGCTCAATGTATTGAGAGTGCTGGCTGCATATACAGATACAACGATGTTGACGGTGACTCATGAAATGAACTTTGCTCGAGAATTTGCTGATCGTGTTTTGTTTTTCGACAAGGGACAAATTGTTGAATCTGGTCATCCAGAAAAGATATTTACTACCCCGGAAGAACCAAGGACACGGAATTTTCTGAAAAAATTCATCAAAGACATCGCTTAGATTTACCAATTTAACAAGATGATGGTGGTAGTCACCTTTGTCTAAAGCACCAACAATAACTATCAAAAAGGAAGTCATATGATTAGATTAAAGCTAGAAAACTGCTCGCGTGCGCTTGCGTTAACAGTCATTAGTGCAGGTTTATGCATGGGTGCCGTATCTACAGTATCAGCTGGCACGTTGGAAGATTTGCGTGAGCAAGGATATGCCACTGTAGCAGTTGCTAACGAACTACCTTACAGTGACATCAAAGGTGACGGCTATGTCACTGGCGCTGCGCCTGATGTAGCTCGTGCAGTCATGGCAAAGTTAGGTGTACCTGAACTGCGAGCCAAGGTTGTTGGCTACGGTGCCATGATCCCTGCATTGATGGCCCGAAGAGTTGATATGGCTACCTCTGGCCTCTACATTAAGCCTAAGCGTTGTGAGTCCATCATTTATTCAGAACCTGATCTATGTGGCGCAGAAGCTTTTGCTGTAAAAAAGGGAAACCCATTCAATATTTTAACCTATGAAGATATTGGTAATAACAAAGATGTGACAATGACTACGTGTGCCGGCTGTGCGGAAGAAGCCTATGCATTGGAGCGCGGTGTGTCTAAGGATCAGATCAAAATTATGACTGATCCACCAAGTGGTATCAAGATGCTGCAACAGGGTCGCGTTGATGTGTTTGCGTTATCTGGTCTGGGAACGGCTGATTTGTTGAAAAAGTTTAACGACCCTAGTCTTGAACTTATAATGCCTGTAATGGGTGTTCCAATGGGCTGTGCTGGTGCAGCATTTAACAGCGATGACACTGAATTTCGTAATGCTTACGATCAAGCTTTAGCTGAACTTAAGTCCAGTGGTGAGTTTGCTAAAATTGTTGAGCCTTATGGCTTTTCTGCAGCAGCAACATTAGCTGTTAAACGTGACGATTTTTGCCCAGGCAACTAAAACCATCTAGTCGTTACTAATGTCTAAAAACCGGATACGGTTCTCCTCGTTAGAGTGAGGGCTGTATCCTCAGGTGGTAAAATATGGAACAAATTCTCGAATACTCCCCTATATTAATACAAGGCACCATTACGACTATTGAGCTGACACTTGCAAGTGCGGTACTTGCACTCATCATCTCATTTGTTGTTGGACTTGCAAGGTTTTCTAGTCTGCGCATAGTTAGGGTAGCAGCGATTGTATATCTGGAGTTTTTCCGTGGCACGTCGGCCATCGTACAGATGTTCTTCATGTTCTATGTGCTGCCACTATTTGGCGTGACATTCCCGCCACTGTTGGCGGGAATCTTGGCCTGTGGCCTCAATTTAGGAAGTTATGGGTCGGAGGTTGTTCGCAGCGCCGTGCTGTCGGTCAGTAAAGGTCAACACGAAGCTGCGCTGGCGCTTAATTACACCAACTACCAGCGTTTTCGATACGTACTTATTCCCCAGGCCATTCCTGTGATGATTCCAACTTTTGGTAATCTTCTCATTGAATTACTCAAGCTTACAGCTGTAGCTTCTTTAATTACTATTTCAGATTTGACCTTTATGTCACAGATTATTCGGGTTCAGACTGCCCTAACTCTAGAGCCATTTTTGGTTATCCTCGTGATCTACTTCATCATCTCATCGGTGCTGGTTTGGTTTACCAAGCTTGTTGAACGCAAGTTCTCCAAAGGTCGGCACACGATCACTGCAAAGGAGGGCTAACTCATGGAATGGAGTTGGCAAGTTGTTTATGAGGTTTTACCCTCCATGTTGGATGGGCTTATTGTTACCGTGCAGGCCTCTTTGGTAGGTGCATTACTAGCCTATGTCATAGGATTATTTTTAGCGCTTTTAAAAATGTCTAAAACGTGGATTATTGCTAAAACGTCGTATTGGGTTTCAGAGTGCATACGCCGCACCCCTTTGTTGGTGCAATTATATTTTCTATTTTATGTGCTGCCAGACTTTGGAATATTCCTATCACCCTTTGTGGCTGGTGTTATTGGCCTAGGCATACACTTCAGTACTTATACTTCAGAAGTTTACCGTGCTGGTATTGAAAATGTCCCCAAGGGGCAGTGGGAAGCTTCTCGTGCTTTGAACTACAACGCTTATCAAACTATGAGACATGTTATTCTGCCGCAGGCTATCCCTCCGATGATACCCCCGCTGGCTAATTACTTAATTACTATGTTTAAAGAAACACCACTACTGTCAGCCATTACGGTTGTTGAGCTATTTAATGCAGCGAATATTTTTTCAAACAGCCATTACAAGTACCTAGAGCCAATGACGCTTGTAGGTCTGTTTTTTCTCATTATTTCCATACCGGCTGCCTATGCAGCAATGAAACTAGAGCAGAAATACAAACCCAAAAATGCTGGTTAGCTTAGTTTATAAAAGGCTAAATTTAACAACCAGTTAGGAAGATGTGCATGGGTTTACTACTAGCACTACTAATTAATATGGCCTATTTCCCATGGATAAAAAACCAGATTATTCCACTTAAAGAGCTTAATGCCACATGACAAAAGGTACCCTAACATCCACTCATTGGGGCACTTATTGCGTTGAAAGTGATAATGGCACCCCTACGGCCCTGCACCCTTTTGAAGAAGATCCCAACCCTTCTCCAATTGGAGATTCAATGCTGGAGACCCTTTCAGGGCCGTGCCGTATTGATTCACCCATGGTCAGGCGTGGTTTTTTGGAACATGGCGTGTCTAGTGATAGGGCGGCTCGCGGTAAGGATGAGTTCGTTAAGGTTGGTTGGGATCAAGCCCTGGATTTAGTAGCAAGTGAATTAAATCGAGTTCGTGATCAATTTGATAACTCAGCCATTTATGGTGGGTCATATGGCTGGGCTAGTGCCGGAAGGTTTCACCACGCACAGAGTCAGTTAAAACGGTTTATGAACTTGTTTGGCGGCTGTACAGTCTCTAGGAACACCCACAGTTACGCTTCAGCAGAAGTGATTATGCCTCACGTTGTTGGCTCAATGAGCGAGTTATTATTAGCGCATACGTCATGGCGTTCGGTTGCTCAAAGTGGAGCACTTGTAGTGGCCTTTGGTGGCATGGCGCCTCGTAATAGTCAAGTTAACGCTGGTGGTACAGGCAGGCATAGCCAAGCTAAGGAGATGCTTGAGGCGAAAAATGTGGGCGTCGAGTTTATTAATATCAGTCCGGATCGATCTGATATGGCGCTAGAATTAAACGCTCAATGGATTTCCATCAAACCTAATACCGATGTTGCTTTAATGTTTGGACTAGCTCATACCATTGTTGAAAGCGGCTGGCATGATACCGATTTTATTGATCGGTATTGCATTGGCTTTGACCAATTTTTGCCCTATTTGAACGGAGTCACTGACGGTCAACCTAAGGATGCGTCTTGGGCATCACAAATTACTGGAATTCCAACACAAACTATTTTGACCTTGGCCCGCCGTATAACTCAAGTACCCACTATAATTAATGCCAGTTGGTCTTTAACTCGGCAGCAAAATGCTGAACACATTTATTGGATGTTAGTTGTGCTAACGTCCCTTATAGGTAGTATTGGCAAGCCTGGGTGTGGCTTTGGGTTGGGTATAGGAGCAGTAAATGGTGTGGGCAGTCATCGTTCAAAGGCGCCATGGGCTGCGTTTCCAACAGGTACTAACCCGATTGATAGTTATATTCCCGTGGCTAGAATTGCTAATATGCTTGACTGCCCAGGAGGGACTTATAAATACGATGGGATGACACGAACTTACCCTGATATAAAGTTAGCGTATTGGGTGGGTGGTAATCCGTTTCATCATCATCAAGACCTTAACAGGTTGCGTAGGGTATGGAACAACCTTGAGACTGTTATTGTACACGAACCTTTTTGGACGCCGTTAGCCCGCCATGCGGACATCGTTTTACCAGCAACTGTTGCGCTAGAGCGTAACGACCTTGGTGCATCACCTCGAGATGATTATTTGATAGCTATGCGGCAAGCAGCAACCCCGCATGGGATAGCTTATAACGATCATGACATTTTTGCAGCCCTGTCAGAACGCCTTTGTTGTGGTCCTGATGGTGACATCAATCTGAAAGACGCTTTTACTGAAGGTAAAAATGAGCAAGAGTGGCTTCAAGATATCTATAAAAGAAGTGCCAGTCGTCTCAAACCACTTGGCTTTGAATTGCCTGATTATGAATCCTTTATCGATAGTGGTTTTATTAAACTAACTGATCCAACGAGCCCTAGTGTGTTACTCGAGGCGTTCCGTCAGGACCCTGATAAAAATCCACTAACAACCCCCTCTGGCCTCATAGAAATATATAGTGAAGTAATAGCAGGTTTTAGCTTGTCTGACTTTCCAGGTCACCCAATATGGTGTGAACCCAAAGAGTGGCTTGGATGTGCCGCAGCTGAAACACATCCATTACATATGATTACACACCAGCCAGCACGGCGGCTCCATAGCCAACTGGATCATGGGTCCTATAGTAGGGCTGGTAAAATTAATGGCCGCGAACCTTGCCGTATTAATCCACAAGATGCAGCCGAACGGGGCATTACACAAGGCAGTACAGTACGCATTTTTAATCACCGTGGCTCTTGTGTGAGCGCAGCTGAGATAGACCCAGGCGTGCGTAAAAATGTACTTATGATGGCCACCGGTGCTTGGTATGACCCTGATTGGCTCGGTGATGAAAATTGTTGCAAACATGGCAATCCGAACACCCTTACCAGAGATTTGCCAACGTCTGAGATAGGGCAGGGTCCCGGTGCTTTAACGTGTTTGGTAGAGGTGGAAAAGTTTGTTGGCCATTGCCCAGAAGTGACCGCTTTTGTGCCACCAAAAATTATCCTGCAGTAATATAAAAGCAAAGAATGATAAGGAGGATAAGCGTTATGTTAGCAACTTTGTTAAGTATTACATTAATGCAATGTTGCGCTGTTAAATGGCCGTTTATCCATGAGGACTTTTATGTTGATGAAAAACGACATTGTGATAAAACCCAAGCGTGTGACAAGATAGGCAGCTAAATAGTCAGCCTAATAATCATTATGTCTTTATCCTTAAATAGCGCCTTCGTTCGCCTAATGCCGTGGATATTTGTATGGGTTTGGAGTACTGGTTTTTTAGTGGCTAAATTAGGCCGGCCTTATGCCGAGCCATTTACTTTACTAAGCTATCGATTTGCCTTAGCCCTCATAGCGCTGTGGGTCATCACTAAATTGATGAACAGCCACTGGCCTTCTAACTGGCGGTTGGCCGTTCACTGCATGGTGGTTGGATTGTTGTTACATGGGGTTTATTTAGGTGGTATTTTTAAGGCTATATCGTTAGGCATGCCAGCTGGCTTAAGTGCGATGGTGATTGGTTTACAGCCACTAACCATGGCGTTGTTTGCAGGGCTCATGTTAGATGAGAGGGTGTCTAAACGGCAATGGTTGGGTTTGGTGATGGGTTTGGCTGGGCTGTACTTTGTTCTAGGCGAGCAGTTTGCTATAGATGCCAGTACCATTTTTGACGGCTTTTCAGGCTGGGCGCCAGTATTGGTAGGTACTGCATTGTTGGGAATTTCTTTTGGTACCTTATATCAAAAGAAATATTGCCATGGTGTAGATCACCTGACCTCCATTTGGCTACAGTATGCGGCAGCACTGGTGTTTAGCCTCATTATTGCGTTCGCCTTTGAAACACGTGTTGTTGATTGGCAATGGCAGTTTGTTGTTAGCTTATCTTGGCAAGTACTGGCCTTGTCTATTGGTGCAGTGTTGTTGCTGATGATTATGATGCGCCAAGGTGCTGCCACAAAAGTGGGTAGTTTGTTTTATTTAGTACCGCCTGCAGTAGCAATACAGGCGTGGTTTTTATTCGGCGAAGCCATGGGCCCACAAGGGTTAGTGGGTATTGCGTTAATTGCAGCCGGTGTTGCGCAGGCCATGTGGCCAAGCCGTAACTAGTTATTTAATTAATTTTTTTGGAGTTGTTTAGATGTCATCATTAACTGCCGTATTGCCTGGCCACTTAGGTTTTTTTCACAATGAACGAGCCGATGCAGCGCTTGCTTATGGCCCACAACGCCAAGCTATACTGAGTGTAAACAAAGCTAAAAAGGCTTTAGAGACTATTTCTAGTTGGCCAAATTACCAAGCCACAGATTTATACTCTCTTACGGCTATGGCCGAAGAAGCCAATATAGATAAAATTTATTATAAAGATGAAAGTACCCGCTTTGGTTTAAAAAGCTTTAAAGCTCTGGGAGGTGCATACGCAGTGACACGCTTTCTACAACAGCACCTCGGGAGTTTGTATGGTGAAGAGCCAACGATGGCGCAGCTATTATCAGGCCAATATAAAGATCAACTAAAAGATGTGGTGGTAAGCTGTGCTACGGATGGTAACCATGGCCGATCAGTGGCTTGGGGATCACAAATGTTTGGTTGCCAATGTATTATTTATATCCACAGAGATGTTTCTGCTGGCCGCCAACAAGCGATGGAAGCTTATGCTGCTAAGGTCATTCGAATCACCGGCAATTATGACGAATCTGTGCGTCAAGCCGCTGCGGATGCAGCACAGTATGGCCGCGTTATTATTTCTGATACCAGCTACGAGGGGTACACAGAAGTTCCAGCCAATGTTGCCCTAGATTATACGGTAATGTTGGCAGAGTTAGTAGAGCAGCTTGAGGGTGAAATCCCTACTCATGTGTTTATACAAGCGGGAGTAGGTGGTTTGGCTGCAGCTGTATGTGGTTATTTTTGGGATTTATGGGCAGAACAAAGGCCTCGTTTTATTGTTGTAGAACCAGAAGCAGCCAATTGTTTACAAGAAAGTGCTAAGGCTGGCGAGCTCAAAGTCGTTGAAGGTGACTTAGAAACTGTAATGGCAGGCCTTGCGTGTGGTGAGGTCTCTCACATTGCTTGGCACGTATTAGACCAAGGTGCGGATGACTTTATTACCGTAAGTGAAAATTCAGTAGCGCCATGTATGCAGGCATTGGAGCAACATACCCCAAGTATTGAAGCTGGGGAATCTGCTGTCGCAGGATTGGCAGCCTGTTTAATTGCAGGGCAACATCCGCAATGGCGAGACGATTTAGGGCTTAATAAACAAAGCCGAGTGTTGGTTTTAGGTACTGAGGGTGCCACTGATCCAGAGCTGTATCAGCAATTGGTTTTTGGTGCATAACACGATTGTGAGCAGATCAAGGTAAATAGAATGACTCAATATACATTAACGCAAGCAGCCCAGCGGCAGTTCCCTTTAGATGAGTTTGAACAGCGCATGGCGCGCGCTCAGGCAGTCATGCGAAAGCTTAATTTAGATGGCATGTTACTGACTACAGAAACTAACGTGCGGTATTTTTCTGGATACTTTACCCAGTTTTGGCAAAGCCCCACGCGACCTTGGTTTTTGATCTTACCCGCAGCAGGTAAACCCATAGCAGTCATTCCAACCATAGGTATTGTTGGAATGAGTGCTACATGGGTAGACGATGTGCGCACTTGGCCGTCGCCGTTCCCAGAAGATGATGGGGTAAGTTTGTTGAGCCAAACCTTGGCTGAACTACCCAAGCGATTTGGTCGCTTAGGCATGACCCTTGGCCGCGAGACTCACTTACGCATGCCGCAGCAGCAAGTACAGTCTTTATATGCCTCAAGTGGCTTTGATCTGGTAGATATTAGTCGTGACGTATTGCATTTGCGGAGTATAAAATCTGCTGCAGAAATTGACCGAGTTGCCCATGTGTGTGGTGTTGCATCTAGGGCATATGCGCAACTACCAAACTTTGCTAGTACCTCTATGACTGAGCGTGAGGTCGTGGCTGCATTTAGAATGGAGCTGTTGCGACAAGGTGCAGACCACTCACCCTTTATAGTGTCATCTTCGGGCCCAGATGGTTACGACGACATTATAATGGGGCCAACTGATCGGCTGATCGAAGAAGGTGACCTATTAATTATTGATACGGGTACTGTATGGCAAGGCTATTTTTGTGATTTTGACCGTAATTGGTGTTTTGGTGATTGTTCCAAAGAAACAAAAGCGGCCTATGAAACTGTTTATGCCGCTACAGATGCAAGTTTTGCTGCTGCTAAAGCTGGCAATACTACCAGCGATTTATACCGTGCCATGTGGCCTATTATGCAATCTAACGGTGCCCTAGGTAACGACG
>MDSY01096018.1_pt1 | contig 11759 bp, 7 predicted proteins | sample 811131 | NCBI WGS metagenome assembly MDSY01 (sample SAMN05326643, study PRJNA326480) | marine metagenome | isolation source: seawater | place: Atlantic Ocean: South West | collected 2010
TAAAAAATTGGATAAAAACAATTTCAACACTGCTATTATTTACATGGTGTCTTGGAGAAGTTTATTCTTCCAATTTTAATCCTTTCATTTATTTTAAATTTTAAAAGAATTTACGACTGATTTTTTTAGGTTTCTATTGTTTTTCCCTAAAACGGTTTAAAGACTTTTTATTGAAAACAATTGTTGTGATCTCAATTGTTGCCGATATTTTTACGTGCCAAACTTATTTGTAATCTTTTTATTTGCAATTAAAAACCTTTTGAATCAGTTTTGAAAACTGATGTTTCGAGAAAGTTAAGTCGACTTTTCAACTATTAGTCTGTGAATATCAAAAGGTTTATTTTGATATTGAATCTCAATTTCTATCGTAAATTGTACAAACCCTATCTGATGAAATATAAAGGTAGTTTAATGGTTCTTTAAAATATTACTAGACCAGTAAAAGAGAAGTATAAGACAAGTTTAAGTGAATGTTAATTTTTTAACAATTATTGTAAAAGCTTATTGAATGATACACCTTAATTAGTTAACGTGTTTTATTTGATTTTAAACTTTACAAAGACCTTGTAGTAAGCTATATATTAGTAGATTATGACAAGTGTTAAAAACTAGCTTCCAATGTGAATATTAAAACATTGTTCTATAGCAAAAAAAGACTCATTTTTGAACTCCGCATTTTGGAGAATGCATATTTCACGACGAATAAATTTACGTTAGGGACATATTATAATAATATTAGTAATTAACAGTATTAACTAAAAAAAACACACTTTTAGTATGGAGGAGAAGACTAAAAAAGTTACAGAACAAATTCAAGCAGATTTAAGCGAGATTTTACCTGCTAATACCGAGATTAAAGAGTCTGCGGTTGAACCTATATTACAAGAGAGTAAAGACAGGTTTGTATTATTCCCAATTCAACATGATGATATTTGGGAAATGTACAAAAAACAAGAAGCTTCTATTTGGACTGCTGAGGAAATTGATCTAAGTGGTGATATAATCGATTGGGAAAGTAAGCTGAATGATAATGAACGACATTTTATAAAGCATGTATTAGCATTCTTTGCTGCATCAGATGGAATTGTAAATGAAAACTTAGCAGAGAATTTTTTGGCTGAAGTTCAGTACACAGAAGCAAAATTCTTTTATGGTTTTCAAGTAATGATGGAGAATATTCACTCAGAAACTTATTCTTTATTAATAGATACTTTAATTAAAGAAAAGTCAGAAAGAGAATATTTATTTAACGCACTTGAAACTATTGATTGTGTTAAGAAAAAAGCTGATTGGGCATTAAGATGGATCGATAACGGTTCGTTTGCGGAAAGATTAGTTGCATTTGCAGCAGTTGAGGGGATTTTCTTTTCAGGGTCTTTTTGTTCAATATTTTGGTTGAAGAAAAGAGGTTTAATGCCAGGATTATCATTCTCTAACGAGTTGATTTCAAGGGATGAAGGGTTGCATTGCGATTTTGCTTGTCTCCTTTACACTAATCACTTAAATAATCCTTTAGATAAGGATGTAGTAACTGGGATTATTACTGACGCTGTTGAAATTGAAAAAGAATTTGTTACGGATGCACTTCCTGTTAAATTAATAGGAATGAATGCTGATTTAATGTGTCAATATATAGAATTTGTTGCAGACAGATTATTACTTGAATTAGGTTGTGAGAAAGTATTCAACTCAACAAACCCATTCAATTTTATGGAGTTAATTTCGCTTCAAGGGAAGACTAACTTCTTCGAAAAGAGGGTTGGAGATTACCAAAAAGCAGGAGTTACTTCAAGTAAAGAAGATAATGTATTTAAAATCGATGAAGATTTTTAAATGTTCTTCTGAATTACCTGAAACTAACTTGCAAAGAAATATTTATTAACCCAAAAAAAATTAAAGTCAGTATGTATGTAATTAAAAGAGATGGAAGAAAAGAATCTGTAAAGTTTGACAAGATCACAGCACGAATTAAAAAACTTTGCTATGGCTTAAATTCTCTTGTTAATCCTACATCGGTAGCTATGAAAGTTATTGAAGGATTATATGAGGGAGTAACAACTGAGAAGTTGGATAATTTAGCATCAGAGGTAGCTGCTGCAATGGCAACTAAACACCCTGATTATGGTTATTTAGCATCTAGAATTGCTATTTCAAATTTACATAAGAATACCAAAAAGTCTTTTTTCTCTACTGTTACAGATTTATACGAGTACATTGATCCGAAGACTGGTAAATCAGCAAAGTTAATTGCTGATGACGTTTTTGAAATAATCAAAAAAAATGCTGACGTACTAGATTCTGCAGTTATACATGATAGAGACTTTGGTTACGACTATTTTGGATTCAAAACGTTAGAGAGATCTTACTTATTAAAGATAAACGGACAAATTGTTGAGCGTCCACAGCATATGTTAATGAGAGTTTCTGTTGGTATACATAAGGACGACTTAGAGGCTGCCATTGAAACATATAATTTAATGTCGGAAAGATGGTTTACACACGCTACTCCAACATTGTTTAACGCTGGTACCCCAAAACCACAAATGTCTTCGTGTTTCCTTTTAACAATGAAGGAGGATAGCATAGATGGTATTTACGATACTTTAAAACAGTGTGCTAAAATTTCACAATCTGCAGGAGGAATTGGTTTGTCAATTCATAACGTTCGTGCAACTGGTTCTTATATTAAAGGGACTAATGGTGAATCAAATGGTATTATCCCAATGTTAAGAGTGTTTAATGATACTGCTCGATACGTTGATCAAGGTGGGGGAAAACGTAAAGGTTCTTTTGCTATTTATTTAGAACCATGGCATGCCGATATTTTTGATTTCTTAGATTTAAGAAAAAATCATGGTAAAGAGGAAAGAAGAGCACGAGACTTATTCTTCGCCCTTTGGACGAATGATTTATTTATGCAAAGAGTTGAAGATGACGCTGAATGGACTTTAATGTGTCCAAGTGAATGTCCTGGATTAGCCGATACTTATGGTGCCGATTTTGTAGCGCTTTACGAAAAGTACGAAAGAGAAGGGAAAGGAAGAAAAACAATTAAAGCTCAAGAGCTTTGGTTTGCTATTCTTGAATCACAAGTAGAAACGGGTACTCCTTACATGTTATATAAGGATGCTTGTAACGAAAAATCAAATCAAAAGAATTTAGGTGTAATTAAGTCTTCGAACTTGTGTACGGAAATTATTGAGTATACTGCTCCTGATGAGATTGCTGTTTGTAATTTAGCATCTTTAGCGTTACCAATGTTTGTTACTGATGCTGGTAAATTTGATTTCGATAAGTTATTTGACGTGACTTATACAGTTACTAAGAACTTAAATAAGATTATCGATCACAATTATTACCCTGTGGCTGAAGCTAAAAATTCAAACTTACGAAATCGTCCAATAGGTCTAGGTGTTCAAGGTTTAGCTGATGCTTTCATTAAAATGAGATTTCCTTTCACATCCGATGAAGCAAAGCAACTAAACAAAGATATTTTTGAAACAATTTACTTTGCAGGCTTAACGGCATCGAAGGATTTAGCTAAAGTTGATGGACCTTATCAAACCTTTAAAGGTTCTCCTGCATCAGAAGGTATTCTCCAATTCGATATGTGGGGTGTTGAGGCATCAAAAAGATGGGAATGGGATGTATTAAGAACTGAGGTTATTGAACATGGTATTAGAAATTCTCTTTTATTAGCGCCAATGCCAACAGCTTCAACTTCTCAAATTCTAGGAAATAATGAGTGTTTCGAACCTTATACTTCGAACATTTATTCAAGAAGAACATTATCAGGTGAATTTGCTGTCATCAATAAGCATTTGTTAAGAGACTTAACAAAGTTAGGTTTGTGGAATGATGAAATGAAAAACAGATTAATCGCTGCTAACGGTTCTATCCAAAAATTCCAAGAAGTTCCGGATAATATAAAAGAGCTTTACCGTACCGTTTGGGAAATTAAGCAAAAGGATATTTTAGATATGGCTGCTGATAGAGGTGCTTTTATAGATCAGTCTCAGTCACTAAATGTATTCATGGATGCACCAAACTTTGGTAAGTTGACCTCTATGCACTTTTACGCATGGAAGAAAGGATTAAAAACTGGTATGTACTACCTTAGAACTAAAGCAGCAACTGATGCGATAAAGTTCACGGTAGACAAAAAGGCGCTAGAAAATACTCCTGAAAACATCACTGCAAAAAGCATTGAGAAGAAGGAGGCTGAAATTGCATGTTCAATCGATAACCCAGACGATTGCGAAGCATGTGGGTCTTAACCAGTATTAAAGTAGAGTATTATTCTCCTAAATACTATAATTACTAATGTGTTATCCCTCGCTGTAAGGCGGGGGATTTGTTGTTCTAATAATGCTATATTTTCAACTGTATACAATTAAGACAACAAGATTCCGTATTAATAAATGAAAACACTATTTTTACTGCATGTCAATTTTCATCCATTTAGGGAAATACTTTATTTTGATGGCACAGGCTTTTGCCAAGCCAGATAAGTTTAAGGTTGTATGGAAAAGGGTCGTTGATGAAATGGTAGCCATTGGAATTGGTTCAGTTCCAATTGTAGCAATACTATCAATTTTTATGGGAGCAGTAACATTGCTACAAATGGCTTACAATTTTAGTAATCCATTAGTTCCCGATTACACTGAAGGTTTAGCAACACGTGATACGATGATTTTGGAATTTGCTCCAACAATCATTTCATTAATATTAGCAGGTAAAGTAGGTAGTTCAATAGCGGGTAATCTTGGTACAATGAAAGTGACGGAGCAAATTGATGCCCTAGAAATTATGGGTGTAAATCCACAAAGTTATTTAATTATGCCTAAGGTGGTTGCTGCCCTTTGTGTGTTTCCATTTATTGTTGTTGGTTCTATTTTTTTAGGAACACTTGGAGGTTATATAGCATCAATGGTTACTGGGGTTGTTTCTGTTGAAAAATATGTAAATGGAATTCAATATGATTTTGAGCCATTCTACATTACATATGCTTTAATTAAAGCTGAATTCTTTGCGCTTATAATTACTTCTGTTTCTTCGTATCAAGGGTTTATAACCTCAGGTGGAGCAAAAGAAGTAGGGGATAGTGGAACTAGAGCTGTTGTTTACAGCTGTATCATTATTCTTCTTTTCGATTTAATCTTAACTCAATTATTACTCACAGTTTAATGATTGAAGTACAAAGCATATCAAAGTCGTTTGACGCGAATGATGTATTAAAAGATATCACTCTTAACCTTGAAAGAGGTAAGATAAATACGATTATAGGAAAGAGTGGAGCTGGTAAATCGGTTTTACTTAAATGTCTTGTAGGATTATTTGATGTTGATGCAGGGAGAATCCTTTATGATGAGAGGCCATTTACTGAAATGGGTTACCAAAAGAAAAAAGATATTAGAAAAGAGGTTGGAATGCTATTTCAAGGTTCGGCTCTATTTGACTCTAAAACAGTAATGGAAAATGTAATGTTTCCATTAACAATTTTTTCTAACAAGACTCCTGAAGAAATAAAAGAACGTGCAGTTTTTTGTTTACGCCGTGTAAACATAGAGGAGTATGCTGATGATTTATTTCCTGCTGAAATTTCAGGAGGAATGCAAAAAAGAGTTGCTATAGCTAGAGCTATTGCGCTACAGCCTCGTTATCTTTTCTGTGACGAACCTAACTCAGGTCTAGATCCTCAAACATCTATTGTAATTGATAATTTGATTAAAGAAATTACAGTTGAACTTGATATCACTACAGTTGTAATATCCCATGATATGAATTCTGTAATGGAGATTTCTGATACAATTTCATTTATTCATCAAGGTCAAAAATGGTGGGAGGGAAGTCGAGATGATATTATGACCACAGATAATCAGGAAGTTGTTGATTTTGTATATGCTTCAAACTTTATGAAAGCACTTAGAGATAATTTCAAAAAAGGATAAACTCAAAATTATTTTAGAGATTCGATACTTTCTCTCAAAATATTTTGAGCAATTTCAATCTCTTCATCTGAAATTAAATCTGAGAAGGATAATCTAAATGAGGAGAAGCAATCTTCCTTACTAATTCCCATAGCAGTAAGCACGTGAGAGGGAGCAAGAGTTTCTGATGTACATGCCGATCCTAATGAGTAACTTAAATCCCTAGTTTTCTTAATTAGATTACTTGCTTTAACACCTGGTATAATTACATTTAATATGTGTTGACTTGTATATCCTTCAGCTTCATTAAATATAGCTTTGTAATGATTAAAAAAGTTTTTAAATGAGGTTTTAATTTCTTGTATTCGTTTGTTTGATTTAGAAATGTTTTTACTGGCTAACTCAATTGCTTCGCCGAGTCCAATAATACCTGGAGTATTTAAAGTGCCTCCTCTTAATTTTTTCTCTTGACCTCCCCCTGTTAATAACGGAGCTAAAGCAATTCGAGGATTCTTTCTTCTTATGAATAAAGCACCAATACCTTTAGGACCAAAAAATTTATGAGCAGAAATGGGCATTATACCAATCTTATTAGATTGCAGATCTATTGGCAGTTTTCCAATTGCTTGCGTCCCATCACATAGAAAAGGAATGTTTTGTTCAAAGGCTATTTTTGATAATTGGTTAACTTTCTGAATTACTCCAGTTTCATTGTTAACCCACATTACTGCAGCTAAAATAGTTTCAGGTTTAAGAGCTAATCTAAATGCCTTAGGATCAATTAATCCATTTGAGTTAACTTCTAAATAAGTTACTTTAGCACCTTTTTTTTCCAGATCTTTCACGGTATCCAATACAGCCTTGTGTTCTGTTTTTGAAACTACAATATGGTTTCCCTTTTTGTGATAAAGCTGATATATACTTCTTATGGATTGATTAATGCCTTCAGTTGCTCCTGAAGTAAATATAATCTCAGATTCTTCGCATTTAAGAGCTTTAGCAACTTGTTTTCTCGCTTTTGAAATCGCCCCATTTGCATACCATCCATGTTGATGCGTAGCGCTACTGGCATTACCAAAATATTCTGTAAAAAACGGAAGCATTGCGCCTAAAACTTTTTCTTTTACAGGCGTAGTAGAGGCATAGTCTAAATAAATATTATTTATCATTATTTTAATTTTCCCTAATATCGAACATGATTTGTAAATCAAATCGGAACAAAACGTTTATTTTGACTCTAAATTTATAGGAGATTGTTTAAGTCAATGCACAATTTTTAAGAGTAACACAATAAATCCTAACTTTTTTAGGTAGTTATATGCGATTGTTGCTTTCAAAGTTATTCTTTATTTGATTATTTGAAATGCATATTCAAAGTTTTAAGTTAAATAAAAAAGAGTAATAAATCGTAAATGAACTAATATTTGGCTCTAGGAAAATTAAGGATGATAAAATTTAGTCTATAGATAATTCAAGGTTTAGGTTTGAAATATGATTATAGAACGTTTTGTTTTTTAACTAACTTTTTTGATTTTGTTAAAGTTGAAAATTAATATTTAATTAACTCTAAAATATAGCTTGTGCACATCACATAGATTAAAAAACAAACTTGTTGAATTAATCTATGTTAAAAGCCTCTTTTTAAAAGAGGGTTTTTTTATTTTTGTGTAAAATAGATTCTAATGTTAGAAAACGACTGGAAGTACTGTAATGATTATTCTAACTATTCTCGTTTTTTAACAAGAGAAGTGAATATTGGTGATGTAGCTCTTGGTGGAAATAATCCAATAAGGATTCAAAGCATGACAACAACTAATACTATGGATACCATAGGTACTGTTGAACAAACCATTAGAATGATTGAGTCTGGTTGCGATTACGTAAGAATAACATCTCCTAGTAAGAGAGATGCTGCAAATTTAGGTGTGATTAAAAGTGAGTTAAATACTCGTGGATATTATGTTCCTATAATTGCTGATATCCACTATACACCAAATGCAGCAGAGGTCGCTGCGCGATTGATTGAAAAAGTAAGAGTTAATCCTGGAAATTATGCTGATAAAAAGAAATTTCAACAAATTGATTATACAGATTCAGACTACAACGCAGAATTAGATAGAATTAGAGATAAGTTCAGTCCTCTGGTTAATATTTGCAAAGAATATGGCACAGCTATGAGAATAGGGACAAATCATGGTTCACTTTCAGATAGAATTCTAAGTAGATATGGAGATACTCCATTAGGAATGGTGGAGTCGGCAATGGAGTTCTTAAGGATTTGTGAAGATTTGAATTACCATAATATTGTGGTTTCTATGAAGGCTAGTAATCCAAAAGTGATGGTGAATGCTTATAGATTATTAGTAAATCAAATGATGAACACCGGAATGAATTATCCTCTTCATCTAGGGGTTACTGAAGCAGGAGATGGAGAAGATGGAAGAATAAAAAGTGCTGCTGGAATAGGTACCTTATTGGAGGACGGCTTAGGTGATACAATTAGAGTTTCTTTAACAGAAGATCCAGAGTTTGAAGCTCCCGTTGCTAAAGCATTAGCCGATAGGTATGAGAAAAGAAATGAGGCCTCTAGACTACCTGCTGTTGAAAAAATCACAATTAATCCATTTGTCTACAAAAAAAGAAAAACGAAAGTTGTTAAAAATATAGGAGGGTCAGAGGTACCTCGGGTTATTATTGATTTGAGTAGTTTTGATGAAATTAAGCCTTCTCATTTATTTCCATTTGGATATGTATATAATGTAAAAGATGACAAATGGACGATTCAAGATATTGCTGCTGATTATATTTATGTTGGTGACAAAACTATTACATTCAATCTTCCAGGAACAATAGGTGTTATTCAAAATAGAATTGATTGGGAAGATAAAAGTCAGTTTTTTCCTGTTTTTGAAATAGGAGATTATATTGATACGGAAAAACTATGCTTTGTTGAAGCAAAAACAGAAGAATTATTAGAAGAAGAATTTGACTTGCCTTCTAACGCTGTTCTTATACTTACTACCACTCATGGGCATGGAATGGCAGATCATAGAGGTGTATTTAACAAGCTAATTGGAAACGACTCAACTAACCCCGTCATTCTTAAAAGAAGTTACGAGGGCTTGCCAGATGACTTATTTCAATTACAAGCATCTACTGACTTTGGAGGATTGCTTATTGATGGATTAGGAGATGGTGTTTGGGTTGAATCAGATTTACCTTCTCAACGTATTATGGCTACCATATTTGGTTTTTTTCAAGCGACAAGAAGTCGTATTTCCAAAACTGAATATATTTCTTGTCCTAGCTGTGGAAGAACTTTATTTGATTTGCAAGAAACTACCCAATTAATACGATCAAGAACCTCTCATTTAAAAGGATTGAAAATAGGGATAATGGGTTGTATAGTTAACGGTCCAGGAGAAATGGCAGACGCGGATTATGGCTATGTTGGTTCTGGTGTCGGCAGAATAACGCTTTACAAAGGGCAAAAGGTGGTTGAGAAGTCAATTTCTTCTGATGAGGCTGTAGATAAGTTAATAGGTCTTATCAAAGATCACGGAGATTGGGTTGAGGTTGAAGTATAAAAACTAAGTGATTTATAGGACGTAACAAAAGTCGTTGGATAATTAGATTAGGATAAATAATTATAGATTAAATTAGGTGGAATTGTACTTTGGGGTGTTTTAAACGAAAACCATTCCTGAGTATCCCAATCAAATCCAGCACCATTCATAAAATTATACAATGAAGTTTTTAAACCTTCTGAAAACTTGAAGTGTTTGGTTCCCTTTATATCTAAATGAAATAAATCGTTGTCTGCAAATCCTTCAAATTTAGGTCCTGTAATTTTAATGTCAAACTTCTTAGGATTTAACCCAACTGGACTATGTGCTGTTGCTGTAAATAAATGCCAAAAACCCGATTGGATACAACCATTCTCGAAAAGCTGTCTTACAACTTCTAAAGAATCAATAGTTTCTTGTGCCGTTTGGGTGGGAAACCCATACATTAAATAGGCGTGTACTAATACTCCTGTATTTGAAAAGTTACGGGTTACCTTTGCTACTTGTTCAATACTAACTCCTTTATCCATTAATTTTAAAAGCCTATCAGATGCAACTTCTAATCCTCCTGTAACGGCAATACAGCCAGCTTTAGACATTAGTTTGCAAAGCTCTTGAGTGTAGGTTTTTTCAAATCTAATGTTCGTCCACCAAACGACTTTTAATGATCTGTTTATAATTTCTTCAGACAGTGCTCTTAGCATCTTTGGAGGAGCTGCTTCATCGACAAAATGGAATCCAATTTCTCCAGTTTGAGCAATTAAATTTTCCATTTTATTTACTAGGTCATCAGCGCTTGTATTTTCATATCTACCTATATAATCTAAGCTAACATCGCAAAAAGAGCATTTAGCCCAATAGCATCCATGCGAAATTGTAAGTTTATTCCATTTACCATCACTCCACATTCTATGCATTGGATTTAAAATGTCTAAAAATGAAACATATAAATTCATATTTAAACCCTTGTAGGATGGGGATGGAAGATCCTTATGTTTGTGAGAAAAAGGATTGTTAATATACTTTACGTCCTTGTTCTCTATAAGATAAGTCCTTATTAATGCTGATTTTTCAATTTCATTATTTTCAAATTCTAATATTCTTTCAATTGGTGCTTCTCCATCATCTAGAACGATGTAATCAAGATATTTAAATATTGTTGGATCTTTTAAGCTTCTTAATTCAGTATTGCAATACCCACCTCCAATTAAAACCTTTATGTGGGGGTGGTTTTCTTTTATATATTTTGATGCTCTAAGTGTGGAATACAAGTTGCCTGGAAATGGGACTGTAAATCCAATGATAGTTGGTCTTGTTTCCTTGATTATTTGCTCAACTATTGTAATTAATTCTTCAACAATTAAAGAAGGACTTCCATTTAACTTTTCTTCAATAGGCCTAAATGAAGTGGCCGTTCTCGCTATTTTCTCAGCATATTTAGTGAATCCAAAATCTTCATCGAGATTTGCTGAAATAAAATCGCCAAGTTCTTCTATATATAAAGTTGCAAAATGTTTGGCTTTGTCTAGAAGTCCCATATCTCCAAAAGAAAAATCTAAATCTTCTATTTTTTCAAACCTGTGGTGTTTTGGTAAGAGGCTTTCGCTCAATATCTGATAGGCTCTTGCCGTTGTTTGTACTTGAAGAAAGCTAATTACGATTTCAACCGATTCTAAATATTCATTCTTAGAAGAAAGAATATCTCCGTAAAAAATATGACTATTATTTTCAACTTGAGTGAAAATATTATCTAGAAACTGAGTTGAGAAAACTTGAATAAAAAGTTCAATACTTAAATCGCGTTGTTCGCATTCCCAACCTTTCTCGTCCAAATAACCTTTAAGGTACATTGTTGCTGGATAAGGTGTGTTTAACTGCGTAAATGGCGGAGTTAAAAGTAATACTTTCTGCATATTAAAGATAAATCAGTTTAAGGGTGAATTGTAAAGTCATCAACATCTAAATAAGCAGGAAATTTAGCTCTATAATTATTTAATAATTCGAGATTTAATTTAGTAGTTTCAACTATTGACTCATTGGGATGAGTAGTTGATATTTTTTCACCCATTGGGTTAAATATCATCGAATCTCCAGAATGGCTGATCCCTTTTCCATCACAACCAATTCTATTAACGCCAACTATAAAAGCTTGGTTCTCAATAGCCCTAGCTTTTAATAGAGTTATCCAGTGATCTCTTCTTTTTTCAGGCCAATTAGCTATGTAAATAGCAGCATCATATTTTAACTTTATATTTCTACTCCA
>MDSY01096723.1_pt1 | contig 11757 bp, 9 predicted proteins | sample 811131 | NCBI WGS metagenome assembly MDSY01 (sample SAMN05326643, study PRJNA326480) | marine metagenome | isolation source: seawater | place: Atlantic Ocean: South West | collected 2010
CTCGATGGTGAGCGAAGCAACGGTCAATCGCAGTTGTCCGAAGATGATGTCTTCAGCAAGTTTTTCGATGTCGGTTTGTGGTAGGCCGAGCAGTCGAGTTGCTGCATTCTGCATGATCGAAGGCTCAGTTGAGATACCGATTGTAAACGAAGAGGGAACGTTAATTCGGATGTTTTGCTTTGATAGAGCGTGCTTGAGAGGAATGTTCAGGGTCATTGGGCGCAGTGACAAGTATGCGTAATGCTGAATCAAAGGCCAGACAATCTTTCCACCACCGTGGATACATTCTGCCGATTGTTTGTCTTTCACGTTACCATAGACGACAAGAATTTGGTCAGATGGTGCGAGTTTGTATCTCTGAGTTGCGACATAGATGGTTCCGAGGAGTACGAAGAGAAAAAGTCCAATTCCAATTACAAATAGTTCTGCCATGGTGTTGCCATGCGTCCGGTCCTTTAAGACCTTTCACCCGACTAAACAGCGTGCGTAAAGGGGGCTGAGTCAATCTACCAAGGCGCAGAATTCACTCGGGTGCTGTGTCCTTGAGGTTTAATTCTTTTACGATTAATGTCTCTCCGATGGTTCGGATGACTTCCACAAATTTGCCAGTTTCCAAAGTTGCAGTGTCATCTTCCAATACAGCGGAGCAGGTTCGAAGCGCACTTTGGAATTCGACCTGAACCTGACCGGATTGGCCTGGTAGGATAGTCATGTAGACTTGACCTTGTGCACCAACTGCTTGATTGTGCTGAACTGTTGCGTCAACTTCGAGGCTCTTCAGCATTTGAAACACCTTTCCAATGAGCCACATGGAAATCGTTCCAGCAACTGTTCCTGCAAGGATTGCCAGTGTCGGTATCTCTGTTTCCATATTCACTGCGAGGCCAAAAATGCCGAACATCATCAAGAAACTGAGCAACCCTTGGATTGTAAGCATGTTAAACACGCCTTCAGCTCCCATTTCGAGATCAATATCAACGCCAACCGCACCAAGCGCTCCATCCGCAACGCCGCCGATCAAAATGAGTGCAAAATAAATCAGAAACAGAAATGTACCCACAATAGCCATTGCTGCAAACAGAATATCGATGCCGCCGATGTCTCCTAAGCCGATAAGATCGAGGAAATTAGTTAGTAAACTCATTGTGTCACCTGCTTGTTGATAGGGGCTTAGAACTTCAATCTTCTCCCAAGTTCTGTCTTCGAAGTGGACGGATGTAAATGAAATAGTAATGTCCATAGACAATTGGGCCAAGCGAGATGCCAACCAAGATTCCGACACCCCAGTCAGGTAAGTTCAGAGCAATGGCAAGGACCGTTACGATGAGTAATGCGATCAGGATTGAGGCTTTTTCCAATATAATGAAAATAGGGTTCGTGCCCTCATTGACGCGTTCCTTCATCAGGAAAACGTCCATCAATCCGGCCATTTCCTGCACCTTAATTCAAGAGCAGGCCTGTTCCTGCTGCTTCGTTCATTACGACCACGAACAGGTAAAGCAGGACAATGAACATCACTGGATTGCGGCCCTTTTGGGCACCTAGTGGGTCTGTTTTATCGCTGAGGAATGACTCATCGAGGTCATAATTGCCGTTGAGTTGAATCTCTTTTTGCTGTCTTTTCGATTGAAAGATGATGAGCATGGTTGTGGTGACAACCACTGCCAGTGGCGCTCCAATGAGGAGGCCGAGGGAATCCTGTAGTTCGACCCACATCGAAGCGGTGAAATAGATACCGAGAAGTCCTGTGAGCAGAGAAATTGTATTTGATTTCGCTCCTTCGATTGTGTTCTGCATGGGTTTGCTAGGGATGCCTCCTTTTTGAATCCTATCCCGTTTCTCTTCATGCCTCAGGGAGAGGTTGAAGGAGGGAAGGTGCTTCAAGGTATCATGGGTGGGGTCCGTTATGCGATTGCGGGCATGCCCGTTGCCCACTCCTTATCTCCGTTGTTGCTTGGTCTCGTTCATGCTCGACTTTTGGATCTGCTCGGAGAAAAGGAACTCAATCTCAAATTGCAATCAAGTGATTTGGCCCCAACATCAACCATCGAAGGCGCCTTGGCTTGGGGCTATGCTGGGTCCGTCCCGAATGCACCAGATTGGATGTACACAAAAGCCCCTTTCGGAAAGTTCCGGACGTCGAAGTTGCTCGAAAAAGCCATACAAGCAGGAATGGCGGTTGAAGATGCAGATGAGCGGTTTTCACCCTTGGGTCAAGAGGATTTTTTGCCTCATCCAGTGGATTCGAGGCCACCAGCATTGACGGCCTTGCCAACGGGTTTTCTCAGTACCGAAATTTGGGTCAACCTCACGACGCCGCTCAAACACCAACTTTCAAGCAATGCTGTTTCAGCAATCGACAATTCAATGGAACACCAATGCGTTAACGCACTGCGATGGGACGGGCAAGGTTGGTGGTGCGCTGGACTTGATGGCGCTGGTGTGGTTTCGCTGGCTCAACATTTCGGCATTGACTTCGAAGAGTCTCCAGTGCTTTCGATCTGTGGAGGTGGGGGTGCTGCTCGCTCCGTTGTCGCAGCATGGCTTGCGGCAGGGGGAGGCGTTCACGCAGCCTTGTCAAGACGAACGCTACCTGATTCTTTACGAACATCGTGCACTGCATCTGCCAAAGATGCGGTTTTCGCCGTAAACTTTGATTCAGAATACAATTCAGCGGAAGCTCCCGTGATCCTTAACGCAACATACCACCCCTTCCAAGGTGATACTGAAGCAATGCTCTCATCAATGATGGCAACTGGATTGAACGGTCGCTGGTTGCTTGTAGCGCAGCACTTGGCCTGCTGGTCGGAATTATGGGCGCCTCATCTTAGGGAGATTCTTCCCTCGATTGACTTGCTCCTCACCCAACTGATTCATGCAGAGGCACTTCTCAATCAGTACGCATGACGCAATAACAATGAAAGCACCCAACACAGAGGCTCGAATAGGAGGAGACGAAGATGAGGCAATACGTTCCTGCTTTCTTCCTCACCCTTCTCCTCGCATTGATGCCGTTCCAATCGGTGATGGCAGTTCACCCTCCTGAATCCATTGAATTTGAAGAGGCCCACGAAGGTCCTGATTTCCCCGTAGGATGGTTCGACGGACATTATGGTGACGGTGATGAACACATACATTTCCGATTGATTTACCCAGCAATGGAGGATGGAGAATCTGCTACAATGGCAGGTAATGGGCCGTTTACATGGGTTCAATTCTTTGGCGATGATGGAGAGAATATCGAAGATTACATGTTGCTTTCAACACCCATCGCTGAACGGGGCTATATTGTCGTGGTCCATTTGGGCCTTTCGGATGCCACTGACGTTGAGGTATCCCTCACAACCGCCGAAACCGGATATGAATACATGGTGATGCTCAATGAATCAAACGATGTCATCATGGGTTCGTTTGGCCAGATTGATCTCAACCACTGGGGTCTTGGGGGTCACGGCCACGGCGCCGCTTCAGCCTACGGAATCCTACCTTATTGGAACGAAAGGAGTGACACGCCAGGGGCGCAACCTCCTCGGGCCTTGTTTGGCCTTGGTGCGGACTTTAGTTCGTGGGATGAGGGTGCACACTGGAACGACCTCGCCCCTTCGGATTGGAGCATCGATCCGGCCATGCCGTCGACCGGGATCTTCATCACTGGAACGCTGGATGGCGTCGCAGAGTTCAACCAAGTCACAGCAGTATTGGGGGCCAATGACATGCTGGGTTGGCACGCAATGCAACTTCTCGGCGCAAACCATTACCAATTTCAAGACAGCACTTCATTTGTCGAAGGGTTCGGGGATGAAGATGCCTCAATCTCTCAGGAAGAGCAAATTCAACGCTCTGTCGATCATTTGGTGCCTTACCTCAGTGTCATGCTCCACGGCGAGCACGATTCGTTTAGAACAGCATTCAATCGTCCTTCCAATCCAAACACCTTGAGTGATGCAAACTCGTACATTGAAGAGAACCTCCGAGGAAGTCACTTCCTGAATGTGCACAATCAAACCCTCGCCCCAGCAAACACAACTGTATACAGCACCCTCGATACTGTGAACTGGCGCGCCGATTGGAGCCTGAGGAACGGCACTTCTCCTGATCAAATACCTGCTGATTGGCTCATTCAAGTTGAATGTGAGGTGGTTGGGATGTCACCCATTCAAGGAAACATAACTTCACTCGGGCAAGCCGAATGCTTGTATCCAATGGCCGATGTTGCCCCCGGTGCCCACATTATGCAAATGCAGATCAGTGTCGAAGGTGCGCCTGTGACGCTTCAACAACCGTTTACACGAACCGATTCACCGCTGATGTTCACGACCCCTGTTCCGTTTATCGATGTCGAACAACGAAGCAGTATTGAATTGAACTCAGCCCTTTTTGCTACAGACCCAGATGGTCAATCGGTCATCTTTGTCGAAGTTGAACTCACTGGGGGGGCGAAAGAAGATTTCAGTGCTTCAATGGGTTCCAACGGTGAAATGCTTATTGTGACCCACATCGCCAGCGGGGAAGCAGTCGACGGCGCAGACATTCGGTTGAAACTACGAGCCACGGGCGATGGCGTGGTCGATGAGGGTGAAGTGAGCGCTCAGGTTCGGGTTGTTCCGGTGGATGACCCGGTCGTTTTGTTGGATTCCGTCCCAATGCAGAACCTCGTTGAGGACGGCATGTCGAACACCCTTGTCTTGGCGGATTATGTTGGGGACCCGGAAGGTGAGATGCTGTTTGGAAGCATAAATGGAGACTCACAGGGGCAAAACGGACCTGTTGACTTTCTGATTCTTGATGGTGTACTGACAATTACCCCACGAAACAACATGAACGGCGCATCAGTGCTTCACCTCCTTGTGGGGGATGGTGTTAATGCTCCAATCGAACTCGATGTGCCCCTCTACATCGAACCTGTAAACGATCCACTTACGGTCAACACCTCGTATTGGGATGTGACTATTGATGAAGACAATTCGACGGCCCTCAACCTCTCGGAGATGGCATGGGACATTGATGGAGACGTTCTGTTCTGGACGATTGCAGATTCATCTTCCAACGTCGATGTCGTCAGGGCCGCCTCCCAAATCCTCATCACGGGGGCGATGGACTATGCGGGGTTAGATGCAAGCGTCTACCTCAATGTCTCAGATGGAGAAATTACTCATTCAGCGAAACTGAACATAACGGTTCTTCCACTCCCAGATGCACCCGTCATCACAATCAAGGAACTCAACCCCATCGATGATCGATCTGGCGGGTTGATGTGGTGGGTCTATGACCCAGACGGTCCTGTGCCATCAGAAGCAAATGTCTCGGTCAATGGGACACACCTGGAGAACCTTACACATTCATGCAGTTTTGATGCTTCAACATCGACCAACCGGTGCTTGACATTCATTGTGTATCCAACGGATGCTAACGGTACTGTGGAACTGCGCGTGGCCGTTCTCGACCCGGATTTGGACATTGAATCAGCATCCTACATCTTGGTGAACTTGACATCATCAACTCAAGACGGTTCCACCATCCCAACAACGGATTCATCACAAAGTGCGTTGCCACTGACAACGGTTGGTCTCGTTGGTGGGCTCTTGCTCGTTCTTGCGGTTCTTTTGGTTGCGCTTGCTCGGCGGAAGAACAACACTACACTCGTTGCGTTTAGCGATGATGAGGTTACTATCGAGCCCGTAGAGCAGCAATCCAGCGGTCTTTTATCGCGTGTGCAAGCAAAACAATGAGGCTCAAAGCGGAATGTTTCCGTGCTTTTTAGGTGGGCTCCATTCTCGCTTCGATCGAAGGATGTTAAGGGCCCGGCACAGACGAATGCGGCTTTCTTCAGGTTCAATGACATCGTCAAGCCAGCCATTCCGGGCGGCAACATAGGGGTCACCGAATTTTGCTTTGTATTCTGCGACCAGTTGTTGGCGAACATTTTCCTTCTCCTCTTCAGGAACAGCGTTAATTTCCCTTCGATGAATGATATTGACCGCCCCATCTGCACCCATCACGGCAAGTTCTGCAGTAGGCCATGCCACGTTGTAATCACTTTGCAAATGCTTGCATGACATAGCCAAATATGCTCCGCCGTAGGCTTTTCGGGTGACAAGGGTTAGCTTCGGAACCGTAGCTTCTGCGTATGCGAACAGAAGTTTGGCCCCGTGCCGGATGATTCCTCCCCACTCTTGGACCACGCCAGGGAGGAATCCAGGAACGTCTTCAAAGGTCACCAGTGGTATGTTGAAGGCATCGCAGGTTCGAATAAATCGAGCGGCTTTTATTGATGCATCGATATCAAGGCACCCTGCCAGCACCTTTGGCTGATTGCCGACAACCCCGATTGTTCGCCCCTCGAGTCTGGCAAAACCGATGATGATGTTATCTGCATAGGCTTCAAACAGTTCAACAAAGATGCCATCATCAACAATTTCCTCTACGACCTTGACCATGTCATAGGGTTTGTTTGGATTGTCTGGTACCAAGGTTTCGAGAATTGTATTTTTGCGCTCTTTTGGGTCGGCGGTCTCCTCAAAGGGTGGGTCCGCCATGTTGTGGTCCGGCAGGTAAGAGAGAATCTCCGCCGCCAGAGTACATGCATCTTCTTCATCAGATGCAATCATACAAGCGATGCCAGATCGGGAGGCGTGTAAATTCGCACCGCCAAGTCCAGCGGCATCCACTTCTCCATCGATAACCTCGGGGGTTTCAAGCGGTGAGGAAAGGAAAAGTTGCCCGTGGTCTTCGCCAAGGATAGTGAAATCAGCAAGGCTTGCTGCGAGTGCTGAAACGCCGACAACAGGGCCGAGAACAAGTGAAATCATTGGGACCTTACCGCTGCATTGCACCAATCGATCAAGAAGTTCTCCGGTGCCTGCAAGTGCGGATATACCGTCATGAGCGCGTTGTCCACCGCCATCCCAAAGCCCGATGATTGGTGCTTTGACGCGTTCTGCCATTTCGACAAGTTTGGCGATTTTTTTGGCATGCATTTCACCCATGCTGCCGCCATGAACGCTGAAATCTTGGGCGAAGCAGTACACTCTCCTGCCATCGATGGTGCCGTGGCCAGCGACAACTCCATCGCCGAGGGTGTGGTGAAGAAACATGCCGTTATCGGTGGTTCTGTGTGTGACAAAAGCATCAATTTCGATGAAGGAATCCTCGTCAAGAAGCATACTCACGCGGTCACGTGCGGTGCCTCGACCGCTTGCCCGGATGGCTTCTTGTCGCTTGAGTCCGCCACCGAGCCGGGCCTGCTCTCGCTTGAATTGAAGGTCTTCGAGACGTTCACTCGAGTTCCCTGCCATACCTTATCCACTCCGTCACGGTTTTTGATTGAGACGCTCAGTTCATGAGGTCGTTTCGGCTTTCACCACACAAGTCTTGGCCAATTGCATCCGCTACTGTTTTGGAATTGGAAAGTGCCCAGTGAACCTTCACAATCATTGTTTCAGGGCTTGCAACGCTGCCATGGCCGATAAAGCCCATGTCAATTTGTTTGCGACCTTTGGAATACACATTCATATCAATCGGGCCATTGATACATTGGGACGTCACGACGATTGGGATTTCTCTGTTCACGCACCGGGTTAACGTACGCCAAACCTTGGTGTTCTCTGGTGCATCTTTGCCGGGATCATCGATTGGTAGGTGGCCAAGTCCCGTGCCGTGCACCACAATTGCCTGAACTCCTGTTTGTACTACGGCTTCAATATGCTCGGCATGCAACCACGGACCGGCGGTGAACTGTGCGATTCGGACCCCCGTTTCGTATGTATCTGGGCGTTCTGTGACCGGACGTCCAGTCTCTGTTTCGAGCACATCGCTGTACCTTGTGTTGAGGGTGTGGGATAGTGATTCATTATCGATATGAACTTCACCCAATTGTTCGCAATTTATTGGGTGAAATGCATCCCTTCGTGAAGAGTGCATCTTTCGTGCACCTGTGCCGGGAAGAACGGCACATACACCATCATTCGGACCTGCGTGCATCACAAGTACAGTTGCGTCTCCGATTGTGCCAGTGGGTTTAGGACCGTTTGCGGCCCAATGCACAGCGCAGAGGAGGTTTTCTGCTGCATCTGATGAGCCACGGTCGGATGATCTTTGAGATCCTACAAAAGCGATTGGACCCGGTGGCGTACCGCCACGTCCAGCCCATGCCATGCCAACGGCAGCAGAGGATATGTGCAAGGTGTCCGTCCCGTGGGTGACCACGACACCGACGCATCCATCGTCGAAGGCTTGCTTTGAGGCCTGAACAATTGCGTTCCAATGCTGAGGGCGAATATCATCACTGAACATGTTACCAAGTTTGACGGCTTCAATTTGAGCGATGGTGGCGAGTTCAGGAAGGCTTGCAACCAATTCCTCGGGTTCAAATCGTGCCACAACAGCACCGGTGGCATAATCGACTTTGGAGGCGATTGTGCCTCCTGTGTGCAAAATACGCACCTTTGGGAGGTCAGAAGGTGCAGCAACTTCTGCTGCTTTGAGCTTTGGAGGTTGTTGGTGTTGGCCCGTGACTTCAATAGCGTGTACGGCGTCAAGTGGGTAACTTGCGTTGTAGCCATTGACAAGCTTGAGCGTGAGGTGTTGCTTTGCAGCGGGGTGAAGGACAATCCCTTCAAGGGTCGTCATTCCATTGTGGCTTTCGACTTCAATCTTCACCCGTTCACCGAGACTTGGAGCATCAACCATGATTCTCCCAGTGGCCGAGGGCACATCAATGGTTCGCAATGGCTTGGTTCTTGAAGCCGTTTGGGAGTGTGGGCCACTCAGTGCTCAAAGTGTGGTGCCGGGAGCGGGGCTCGAACCCGCGACCTTCGGATGTCTCAGACACCGCAAGGAGTTGCACGTCATACGATTGCCTTGAAGGCTGCCCTATGAGTCCGACGCGCTACCAACTACGCCACCCCGGCTTGATTCGGCGTGTGGCACTTACTCTTTGAATAATGCGGAGGATTTTCTGGTTTAGAAACTTAAAATCAGACACAAAATCTTCCGTAGCCTTCATGCACTTACAGTCGTCCGACGGTTCATGGTCGACCTCCAAACTGCCATGGCCGCAGCCGCAGCAGAACGTAAACAGCGTTCTGGTGCAGCGAGTCAAGATAGAAAGGTACGTCGAAGTGGTTCCAATCTTGGAATCGAAGCATTTGACCCCATAAATTATGTCAAAAAAGAGAAGGCGGATACTGCTTCAATGTGGTTAGTATTCGTTTTTACAATATTGGTCTCACTTGCAATGAGATTCATCTTGATGCCAAATACCTCTCGAGAGAAATCAGATATACTGTATCTAATGCCCTTGAGTGCTGTTATTTTAATTCCTCAAGTTCATAGAATGGTTATGCCAAAGTCATTTCAAGAATTCTATACCAAAGGAACTTGGTTCAAAGCAGGCTTTCTTCACACTTTCACTTTCTTAGCACTTGCATTTTTACTAGTAAATCCTCCATTTGGAGATATTGTGGCACCTAAACTGGCTAGTGAATGGGCTATTGCAACAGATGATGGCGAAAACTTACTGTTTAACGAAGATTCAAGCGGTGATGGAGAAATCACTTGGGTTGTCGATAAAGATGGCAATCTTACAGGTGAAGTCTGGTTATTATTTGGCTTAGCAGACAATGTTAATTCTGATGGTGCCCAAGTAGTGGTTGAACTTACCCATCAAACCAATTCCGATGTAATTGAGAGTAATGCTACATTTTGGGATGAAAATAGAGAACGTATTGAATCTGCAAATACTACAGATAACAGTTCTGCACCCGACTTAGTTCCGCATGTAAAAGATCAATCATTTGCTATTCTACTAGGCAGTGGATTAGAATCTGGCACTCACCAAATCAGTGTTACAATCACTGAAGAAGGTGACCCGTGGGTCAACACTCGAAGTTATGAGTGGACACTTGTTGTTATCGAATCACTTGAATGATTCATGAAAGCATATCGCCATGTGCGACCATTATATTATTCAACAACTCACTAATTCTGCGTACATCATAGTCTTCCGGTGTTATTCTGTTGATACTTCTCTTTCGAGAGTATCTAATTACCTTGGCCAAAGGTGTCCAGCAAAGTGCATCCATTACCGTATTCTTAATCTTCATCGACTAGCCCAATCAATAACCTATGTAGTCGATTTAGGAGACGCTTAAGGTGAAAGTGAAAGTGAATCACTTACTCAGATGAGTGACAAGCCTAGCGGTTAATGCGTCTAATTGTATTTGTTCGCCTCCACCTTCAACAAGCCGATAATCAACTTCAGCCATCCATTCAGTTAAGTCGAGTTTAGCATCTTCTGAAAGGAAATCTGCGGTATATAATTCGCGATGAAGTTGATTGACAAAGTCAGTTCCAGCAAGTCCGTACTTATCGAGTAATTCTCTAAGCCTTCTTCTCGCAGAATGAAACCCATCATCTTTGCATGACATAAGATATTGATGTAAGCTTTCGGGAGGTGCAGTGGCTGAGGTTTCATAGATTAATTCACGCTTAACATCCATGCTTATTGCTGCAGCTACTTGCAGAGCAGTGAGGGCTTTTCTTAGGTCACCTTGAGAAATACGTGTCAGTGCTTCAGCAGCATCATCACTAAGTGTAACCTTCTCTTCTTTAGCAACATAATGCACTTGTGAAGCAACATCCGAATCAGAAAGAGGTCTAAATCTAAAAACAGCACATCTGGATTGTATTGGTTCAATAATTTTAGATGAATAATTACAAGACAATATGAATCTACAGGTTTCAGCATATTGCTCCATAATCCTTCTTAATGCACCTTGTGCATCATTTGTCAAAGCATCTGCTTCATCGAGAAAAATTATCTTGAAAGATGCTCCACCGTAAGGGCTGGTTCTAGCAAATTGCTTAACTTTAGTTCGAATACTCTCAAGCTTTCTTTCATCAGAGGCATTCATTTCCAATAGGTTTTGTCTAAAATCAGGGCCGAATACGTCCTTGGTTAATGCCATTGCAGCGGTGGTTTTACCAGTGCCAGGTGGCCCTGCAAACAACAGGTGTGGGAATTCTTTTCTTTCAGCGTATATTTTCAGGCGTTGAACTACAGCAGGTTGCCCTCTAATTTCAGTGACCGACTGGGGCCGATGTTTCTCAACCCAAAGTTCGCTCATGCCCCACTCTCAACGGCGAGCGCCCTTCAACATTCGCCTTGATACAATGACTCAATTATGCTATTTTTTCATATTTTTCGCTCATCGAAGCGAAAAGACAGTATAAAGGGGCATTAGTGAATGACTCGAGCCCCATGATAAAAGAGTCAAATTCCCGCCGAACCGCCGCAGCGATTTTGTTAGTAATTATGTTCCTTTCAGCGGATATACTTGTCACTCAGACTTCTTTTGAAACGCCTATTCTCGAAGATAGCGATAATGTTCAAACAAGTATTAGTAGCCAGGTTGCAGTATCAATGGTTCATATTTCTTCAGATGAGGTCAACACCAACTATGCAGGTGCAGTAAACGCTCTTGTTGGCGTTAATGCCACAGATGAGACTAGGGGACTAGTTAACTTCAACAACCTTGTAAATCCTATCGATACTATTCAGTCTGCGATTCTTTCAATGCACTGTAACGATGTTTACGCACCTAACACAATTAGTGCGATAAATCTCTATGCCGCATCAGTTGAAAAATCTTGGAGATCTACAGAGTCAACATGGATTAACTCCGACTCTACTACTTTTTGGCAAACTGCTGGTGGAGATGACGTTAGTTCTGATCGTTCAGGATGGGAAATTCCAGC
>MDSY01025771.1_pt1 | contig 11756 bp, 8 predicted proteins | sample 811131 | NCBI WGS metagenome assembly MDSY01 (sample SAMN05326643, study PRJNA326480) | marine metagenome | isolation source: seawater | place: Atlantic Ocean: South West | collected 2010
ATCAGGTTGGGATAGGTAGCACCCAGCCAGGTAAAGACATAGATTTCAATAAAGATCTTATTATAAGAAAGAAATTATTTGATGGCAATGAGGGTGCTGGTGCAAATAATAATGTTCTTATATCAGTTGGAACTGGTGTTTCATGGTCAGCTGGTGCGGACATACAGACAGACGCATCGGGTTTACAAACACAGGTTCAGTATAAAAAATCCGACGGAAAATTTGGTGGTGCAGGTCAATTAGTATATGACGATTCCACTAATAGAGTAGGTATTGGTAGTACACAACCAGAGTATCTTTTAGATGTCAAGGGAGAGGTAATAATTGATGGAGTACTTCGTGACTCGAATGCCACTGTAGGAGCTGGTGGATCAGTACTAGCAGCAGATAATGATGGTAAGACACAATGGGTTGGTGCGGGTGCGTCAACTCTAAACATATATTATGTTGCAGAAGATGGAGACGATGCGGCTGATGGTAAGACACTATCAACTGCAAAGAGATCAGTCAAGGCAGCATGTGGTGTAGCAAAAGCAGGTGATGTTATAAGGGTTGCAGGTGGTATATATCCTGAAAATAACCCAATCTTCGTACCAAGAAACGTATCAATAGATGGAGACGATCTAAGAAATACTCAGATCATGCCATCAAATGTAGGACAGGATCTATTTGAGGTACACAACGGTGCTTTACTTCAAAACATGTCGTTTGTTGGTGCAGCGAACACAGCTGCGATGGTAACATTCCCTCCAAGTGGTGTTGTCAACAGACATAGATGGAATAGAGACACAGGAACACACGTTTATAATGGTGGAACAGTTGCTGATGCATATACTGTAACAGGTGGTGGGACAGGTGCAGTTCAGGGAGCAGCATACAATCCACTGACTGGTGTGCTTGTCTTGACATCAAACAGTCATGGTCTTGATACCACTAATACTATAACAATAGGCGTCAATAAATTATCTTTCACCTGCGATGCTGACAATCATGCAACCAGCCACACATATCCAAGAGTAGGAGATCCAGCACATAACACAGCACTTACTATAACTTCATTCACAGGTAATACCATAACTGTCAATGTGGGTGCAGTAAAGGGCGTAGACAGTGTGAAGGTAGGACCTAACTGGCATGCTGGTAATGCACTAACACCTACAGAGATATTATACGATCCAACATCAGGTGTTACTACTGTGACGTCCGCAGGACACGGGCTAAACAACTCTAACACAGTGGGCATTGTGACTGCTTCACTAAACTTCAAGTGTGAGATGGATTATTATGCTACTAACCATCCATATCCAAGAGCAACTGACCCAATAGCCGGTATATTTACTGCTATCACATCACATACTAATGATACTATAACATTCAATGTTGGTGATGCAGGTAGTCATGCTCGTATCAGTGGTATTATAACTCAGTCTCCTTACGTTAGAAACTGTACTAACTTTGTACCTGATAGCATCGGGATGCGTATAAATGGAGATCACGTCAATGGCACTAAGTCAATGGTGGTTGACTCATATACACAGTACAATCAAGGTGGTATCGGTGTTACTATATCTAATGATGGATACGCACAGTTAGTTTCTATATTCACCGTATGTGATGAATATGCAATTAGTTGTACATCAGGTGGACAGTGTGACCTCAACAACTCTAACTCATCCTTTGGTACATTTGGTTTAGTTGCATCAGGTATAGGTACAGTTACACAATCAGGTATTCTTACAGCAACAGCAGTAGAAGAAGATAACGTCGTGGTGGTGTCAGGGTTGACACAGAGACCATACTCAGGACAGGTATTATATCTTGGAGAGAAATTCAACGAGGTCATAAAGGTAAACGTAACAAATCCAGGTTCAGGATATACTTCTGCTAATCCTCCTGTTGTTACCATAGACAACCCATCCGGACCTAACGGATCGAAAGCAGAAGGAACAGCAGTTGTTAGTGGTTTTGGTAGTATAACTGCTATCAATATGTTTGCAACTGGATCGCAATACAGATCCACACCAACAGTTTCAATAGCAGCACCTGGTGTTGGTATAACTGCACTCGCTACTGCTGAGATTGGACCTAGTTATTTTACTATAAATAGTGCGACACCTGTTACTGCGGGTGTTTCTACAGTAACGATAGATCAAACACTTCCTGCTAACGTAGGAGTTGGATCTACAGTTCCTTTTGCAAGACAATCGTTGATTCTTGCATCATCCTATACCTTTGAATATGTTGGTTCAGGTCATACCATACCAGCTGCACTACCTAGAAACGGTGGTGTTACAGTACCAGAGAATGAAATAGTATCTGAGGATGGCGGTAGAGTTGTTTATACATCTACTGATGAAAGAGGAAATCTAAAGGTTGGAGATGGTTTCACTATCAATCAACAGACTGGTACTATAACTGGAGACTCATTCAATAAGAGTATCCAAGCAACACTCACACCATTGATAATAGCATTAGGAGGACCAATGTAAAATGGCTGCAATACCATTAAATAAATTTAGAACGATTACACATGTGGTGACTGACGCAGCAGTGGGTATATACACTTGCCCTCCTGGCGTTGCGTCACTTGTCATATATGGCAACGTGTCAAACGTTGGTCAAGGTTCATCAATTACATCATTTACTGTCAAGCATAGTAGATCATCAGTTGATACCGAGATCGTAAAAAACGCTAGAATACCCCATCAGGATGCAATGTCATTCATTGAGGGTCGTCTTGTTATGGAAACAGGAGATATCCTGAAAATTGAGGGAGACAATAACAATACTATGAAGTGTATTATTAGTATACTAGAGAACGCAAAGTAACATGAGATTATTATCTGGGAGAGTTGGAGTCACATCCTACGCTGGACTATCAACAAGTAGAAAACAAACACCAGGTCTACCTGCTTTCTTAGGATTGGAAGAGGCAGAACCTAACTTGGGGTTGCCCACTAATAATAACTTTGTACTTTATGGTACTACTGAGGGAGAAAGATATTGGGCTGCACCTTCTGGTGCACCGTCAGGAAGTGTAGAAGGTATAGAAGTACAACAAAATGAGATAACACCGACTGGTTTTGCGGGTTCAATCACTAAGTTGAACTTCAGAGGTAACGGTGTTACTGTAAACCAGATGAAGTTGGATCTGGGTGGTGGTATCGAGGTTGGTATCGCTACAATGACTATCAATAGGTCAACCAACGACGTAATGGACGCTAGTAACTTTACTAGAGCCACAGGTATTACAACATTCAAGGTGGGTGCCGGATTATCGTTTTTCCAAGAACCAGGTGTAACTGGTATTGTTAGTATATTCTCAGCTGCTGATGCAAGAACTAACATACAGAACGCAGATGGCACATTTGGATTTGGTAATGTTGGAACATTGAGAATAGGTGCAGGACTGACTGCAAATCAAGTTTCAGTGGGTATAGCATCATTTGGAGTAACAGGCGAATTTGAACATATCAATGCAACAGGTATAGTAACATCAGCGTTAGGATTCAAAGGTGATTTAGCTGGTGCTGGAGTTACCGCAAGTGCAGGTTTTTATGGTAATATAACTGGGAACGTTGTAGGAAATGTAACTGGAGATGTTGTCGGAGATGTAACGGGGGATGTCACAGGAAATCTTACAGGAGATTTCAATTCCTCTGGTATATCAACTGCCGATCAACTCTTTGCAGATACAGTCCAAGCAACTGGTATTATAACAACATCACAAGGGTTCGTAGCCCCAGTCGGTAGTTTTGGTTTTCTTGGATCACTCAACTCTGCTGGCGTCTCAACAGTAGCATTTTTCAATGGAACAAATATTAATGTATCTGGTATTACCACTAGTGCTGGCGGTTTTGTGGCAGGGATTGATGGAGTCGGAGGTTCAGGATTCACCGGAAGACTAGCTGGTGATGTCACTGGTGATATAAACTCATCAGGTGTATCTACCGTAAGTCAACTTCTTGCTACCACAGTCAATGCCAGTGGTATTATAACAGCGTCACATTTCTATGGCGATGGTTCAAACCTTTCAGGCATAGACGCGACAGCGATACAAGATTCTAACACACAAGTTCAAACTGCACCCCTGAAAACAACTATTACTGTGAACAACACAGAAGTAGCAAACTTCTCACAGGCAGGGGTAAAAATATCAGGTATCAACACAGCAACTACGTTTAGTGGTTCTGGTAGTGGACTGACAAATATACCTGGTGGTCAAATCACAGGTGCTTTAGCAGCTGTTGATGGATCGGCACTTACCGATGTGATCGCTGATAAGGTCAAGTTGACTGCTACCAACACAACAGCTGCAGAACACTTTATACCTTTCGTTGATACTGCAACTGGTAATGAGGACGTAAGAACTGACGTTGATCTCAAATGGAACCCAGGCACAAATGTGCTGACTGCTGCCACATTGAGTGGTAATGCCACAGGTCTAACTGGTGTTCCTAACATAAGTGTAGGTGATGTTACGTTGAATGGTAATATGTTACCAGATGCGGACGCTACTAGAAACCTGGGTGCAGCAGGGACAAGATGGCAAAACGTATTTACTGCTGACATGCACTTTAGTAATGTAGGTACAGGTGGTAATGACGTTGACGGAAGTGAGGGAAACTGGACACTCCAAGAAGGAAAGGATGATATATTCATGATAAATAATATCACAGGTAAGAAGTATAAAATATCACTAACACCTGTATAAGATGTGCAATATACCTAATTGACTATATAATTTTTAGGCACACAGAACAACTGCCAATAGTGGTTCGATACAACAAAATATCTTATTGACTAGTATGGAAGATCTACAAATCTTCGATGGTATGATAGACGGTGAGTTGCATCGAGAAGTCTACGATTGGATTCAGCAAACATCACTATACACTAAATGGATTGGCATTGAGACGCATAACAAGGCAGTCCAGACTGTAAATGAATATGTTCCCGCTATAGACGGGAGGACAAGTAGTAAACACATTTTAGGAGCAGAAACAGCCATATCGGGTATGGTTGAACTGTTCCGTTTTAGTATGTACAGACACCCTATTGGTTGGGATGATGCCAGTACTTGTCACTTCTCTCCTATAGTATACAAGTTATGGAATACAATAAATGAGAAAATATTGAATGGGAAAGGGTCTCTAGATGGTGGGCTGAAGGAAGGTATAAATGGACTGACAGGATATAGGGGTTATTATAAGAACAGACAGGATTATTATACCAAATACGGAGTTCCAAAGAACAAAGTAGGGAATGGTTTCGTTTCTTATATCAATGCGAGATCCACTGACCCCATGCAAAATGATCGTATTGGTAGAAGATCAGGGCAAATGCACAAGGACACAGACCCTAGAGCAAAAGCAGAAGATCCTTATTATACTATATTATTCATTGCTAACCAAGAGTGGTATCCAACGTGGGGTGGGGACATAATATATTATGATGACGTAGATACAGGAGCAAAACACTGGAAGCGGGGATACGATCTCGGCTGGGCATCAAAGATCATTGGTAATGTACCAGGTCGTATTATAATGTACAAACATTGTATCACTCATAGTGCTATGCCACCAAGATTAGATGCAGAGGAAATGACATATCGGGTGGCTTTCAGGATTAGGATCGACGACTAAATAGGCTCACAGAGGAATATTATGGTTGACGTTGAGGTCTATGATAATCTCATAAGTCCAGAATTACATCATAAGATGTATGATGTAGCTCAGACAATGAGTTGGTATTGTAAGTGGATATCTGTTGCTGACGGAAATTTACCAATACAAGAATATATTCCTGAACGAGCAAAGAGTAGTAGTAAACATATCTTAGGTGCAGAGACAACAATCGAAGATATGATAGACCTGTTTAGGTTCTCAATGTATCGTCACCCTATTGGGTGGGATACTGATAGTGTAAAGAAACATTGTGAAGAAGCATATAATATATTCGAGTCTATAAACAGTCAGTTATTTGATGGTAAAGCATCTTTGGATGCTGGGCTGAAGGAAGCGATCACTGGTTTAGGAGGACCTAAGAGTTATTATATAAATGAAGAGTCTTATTGTGATAAGTATGGTGTGCCACATCATAGATTAAAGGATGGATTCACCTGCTACCTGAATGGTCGTTCTACAGACCCTATGAAGAATGATAGGATAGGGGGTAGAAGTGGTCAAATGCATAAAGATTCAGGACCTGTGAAACCAGATGACCCTTATTATACTGTATTGTTTGTGTTGAATAAAAAATGGCAACCTGATTGGGGAGGTGAACTAACGTTTTTCAATGATGAGGAGACAGGTGCAAAGCACTGGAAACGTGGTTATAACTTGGGTTGGCCAGAAAAAATAGTTGGACATAAACCAGGTCGTATCATAGTTTATAAACATAATACTACTCATACTTCAAATCCTCCTAGAGTTTCAGCTCCTGAAATAACACAGCGACTTGCATTTAGAATCAAAGTACTATAAATACATATAACTAATCTAACTGAGATATTAAACTATGTCTAGGGCAAGAGAACTGGCCAAAGCTGGAGGTAAGAACCAACAAGTTATTGCCGGTCTATCTTCTCACGTTGGAGTTTCTACATTCGCAGCAGATGTTTTCATGTACAGTAACCTTGAGGTTACAGGTACCACAACATTCAATGGAGGAACACTAACTTTAGGAGACTCAGCGTCAGATAATGTTGTGTTTGGTGCAGATGTTGATTCATCTATTATACCTGATGATGATAATACTTATGATTTGGGTAGTTCAACCCAAGAGTGGAGAAATATTTACATTGATGGCACAGCAAACGTTGACGCATTATTAGCTGATACAGCTAAAATTGGCGATCTAACAAATGATCGTGTCGTTATCGCTGGAACCTCTGGAGAGATAGAGGATTCTGCTAACTTAACATTCAACGGTTCTATCTTAACAACAACGAATGTTGTTGTAACTGGAGACACCGACCTTGGTAATGCTACAAGTGATACTATCACCGCAACAGGTCGTTTTGATAGTGACCTAGTTCCTTCCACAGACAATGCAAGAGACCTAGGTGCGTCTACATTAGAGTGGAAAGACTTATATCTTGATGGAACTGCACACATTGACACATTAGATGTTGATGAAAATGCTGCAATCATTGGTACCCTAGACGCTAATGGTTCTAAACTAACAGTTGGTGTAGGTCTAACTGATGTTATAGTTCGTGGCGATATGCGTGTTACTGGTATCGCATCATTCGGTAACGGAACTGTAACTATTGATGAGACAACTGTAAAGACAGGAACATCTAACTTACACAACGTAGGTATTGAGATAGCAGGGGTCAACACACTTGGTGCAGACACACCAATCGGAGAAAACTGTACTATATTCAACAATGGTAATGCTACGTTTGCCGGTCAAATAACAGCAGCTACACTTGATATATCTGGTAATATTGACATTGATGGCACTACAAACTTAGATGCTGTTGACATTGACGGTGCTGTTGACATGGCATCTAACCTGACATTAGCTGGAAATGCTGACTTCAACGGAAACTTAGATGTAGATGGTACATCAAACTTAGATGCTGTTGATATAGATGGTGCAGTTGACATGGCATCTAACCTGACATTGGCTGGAAATGCTGACTTCAACGGAAACTTAGATGTAGATGGTACAACAGACTTAGATACAACAAACGTCGTTGGAACTCTAACTGTTACAGGAGACATTGCTGCTGATAACGTTACAGTAAATGGTAACACAGTATCAACATCTTCAGGTAATCTTACGTTAGATTCTTCAGGTGGAACTGTAGCAGTATCTGATAACATAACAGTTAGTGGCAACGGTTCAGTCACAGGAACATTTGATGTTGACGGTGCGACCACACTTGATGGACTAACAGTAGCAGAAGCAGCTTCATTCTCGTCATCACTTGATGTTGATGGTGCGACCACACTTGATGGATTGACAGTTGCAGAAGCAGCTTCCTTCTCAGCAGGTGTTACCATAACTGGGGCTCTTGATGCTAACGGTGGAGCAAGTATTGATAACGTTCAAATTGGCGTCACCAACAACAACGAGATCGACACATCTTCAGGAAACTTAGTTATCGACTCAGCAGGTGGTACAACCACAGTTGATGATAACTTGACAGTTTCGGGTAACTTGACGGTCAATGGTACCACAACTACCATTAATAGTACCACAGTTGCTATAGATGACAAAAACTTCCAAGTTGCAACTGGAGCAGCTGATGATGCAGCTGCAGACGGAGCAGGATTGACTGTTGATTCTGGAGACGGAGATAAGACATGGAACTTTGAAGCAACTGGCGATAACTGGGGTGCTTCAGAAAATATAAACCTTGCATCAGGCAAGGTGTACAAGATCAATAACTCACAGGTACTTAGTGCAACTGCATTGAGTTCAAACGTCACAGTTCCTGGATCTACAGTTGACATTGATGGCACTACAGATATAGGTGCTGCTATCGTTGATGCTGACGAGATACTAATTGATGATGGTGGTGGTGGAACAAATAGACGTTCCGACATGAGTAGAGTCAAGACATACATCTATGGTGCTTTGTCTAGTGATCTTACTGCATCATCATCTGGTGCGGTAACACTTGCAAACTCAGGTGTATCTGCCGGAACAGTTGGTTCTGCAACTGCAATTCCAATCATTACTGTTGACTCAAAAGGTCGTGTAACAAATACGTCTACTACCGCTATTGACCAAGCTTCAATCGCAGTTTTAGATACTAGCGTTGCTGTAACAGATACTGGTTCAAACGGTAAAATTACAGGTAAGGCTGACAACACCACAGTTTATGAAGCAACTTCAGGTACGTTTGCTGTTACTGGTAACATAACTGTATCAGGAACAGTTGATGGTCGTGATGTAGCAACTGATGGATCAAAATTAGATGGAATAGAGAGTGCGGCTACTGCCGATCAGACAGCATCAGAAATTTTGACACTAATCAAGACTGTTGATGGAGCTGGATCAGGTCTTGATGCTGATACTCTTGATGGTATCAGTTCTGCTTCCTTCTTAAGATCAGATACTTCTGATACGTTTACTGGTACGTTGACCATGGCGGGTAGTATTATACCTTCTGCCAACGGTACTCAGAACTTAGGTTCAAGTGGAACACGCTGGGCTAACGTATACAGTTCTGATATTGACTTGAGCAACGAGGCAAAAGGTGGTAACTCCATTGACGGTTCTTGGGGGTCATACCTCATAGAAGAGGGAGAAGATCATCTTTATCTTACCAACAGAAGAAGTGGTAAGAAATTTAAGTTCATGCTAGAGGAAGTATAATCTTCTTGCATAAATAATAACACACAAGGGAGAGTAAAGTTCAATGGCTCTATACGGTACTGGGTCAAACGTAAACCAAACCACAGATGTGAGTGCCGGTACTTATGGTTCCACAGGAGCAGTACCTGTAATTACGGTTGATTCAGACAAAAGAATAAGTACGATAAACGAAGCGACTATCGTTTTAGATGCGACAGTCAACGCTAACGCTTCGGTTGGAGACGTTGGTACTTATGCGTTCTTACAACAATCTGGTGCTGAAAACTCAGCAACAAACCCAGGTTCAACATTAGCAGGGTCATCACTACGTTATAGTGATGCAACAGGTAGAAAGAGTAACACTTCGCCTTCAGGAAACTGGAGATGTATGGGTTATGACTCAGGTGCTGCACTCGTCAACTCAGGTTCAGGTACTGGTTCTGGTTCAGGTTCTGGTAACGTGTCTGCTAACGCTGACGGAAACTTATCACTACAAGGTGGTAACGTAGAAGGTAATACTGCACTTGCTTCGGGTAATATTCATGGTAACTTACAAGGTAACTTGCAAGGTGGTAACGTTCAGGGTAACACAAACGTAAACGTTTCGGGAAACATTCAAGGTGGTAAAGGTGGTTCATATAACGTGAACAGAGGAGTTCCAACTGACCATTTAGCAGTTGGTGGTTCTGTAAACGTTGGTGGAGAAAACGTAGGTGTTGGTGGTAACGTTGCGACTGACCATTTATCAGTTGCTGGTAACATTCCAACAGACAACCTAACAATCAACGGTACTGCTTCCGTAAACGTGACAGTAAACTCAGTTACAGTCAACACAACTGTAGCATACAGTTCTACACTCTGGTTACGCTACTCATAAATAATACGGAGGAATAAAGAACATGGCAACTAACTACGAAATCGCAGCAGCAAGAAACCCAAAGTGGTCAAATCCTGAGAAAAACATGATTGACTTGGAGGTAGATTTCACTCCTCTTGATGAAGATTGGGTAGAATATACTTGTTCTCCAACTGATGTTGTAGATCATTCGAGGACATTGTACACTAATGCTCTTGCAGGGCAATATGGTACTATAGCAGATTATGAGCATCATACGTTATGGACACCATATTATGAAGATAGTATTGAAGTTTCGACTGAAGGTTTAGTTCAGTTATTATTGGAGAAAGGAGTATTGAGTGATGATGAAGTTGATAGTATATTGTTAGAGAAAACAGAGCATGTAGGATATTATCGTACCACAACTGACGGTGTAGACAAACAATGGGGTGGAGGAATGGCATAACGCTGCACATCCTTTTTCTTTATTATGGCACAACAATCTGATAAATGGCATCATACCATGTCGAGGTATTTGGGTCAAAACCCTGATACCTCTTTTTTATTTGGTATAATACCTGGTGTTTGTAGAGAAGCACTAGGTAGACCTGACTTCTTATATACCAACCAGCAAGCATTTCGCAGCGACAAAGTATACACATGGTCGAAGTTTCATCATAATAAGATAAACAGTAATAGATTTACTAAAGTACAGTCTTATTACGGTACAGCACCATTTTTGTGGGAACTAGCAAAATCAGCTCTTCACCTGCCCAGGCATCAACAACCAGCAGGGTCATTATTTTTCTTACCACGAGACGATCAAGTTACTATAAGAGAACCATCATACCATAAAGTACAGGAATTATTGGAAAGACTGCCCAGACCTGTCACCGTCCTGCTGCCCTGGCGTCAGTGTGATATATGGGAACAATGGAAACATCTTACAATACCTGATGATTATACTATAATACAACTCAGTAATCCTATAACCAGACAATCTACATTATCACAACTTTTCCTGAATCACCAGCACATTTATATTCCATGGCCGGGAACTGACGTATATTATGCTGAGTTTTTACATAAAGACATACATGTATATGATAATATAACACAATACAGAACAAAGACTAAGGATGAGATGGATCGGGAAATGGAAATAGTCCTGAATCACTTGAAGTGGGGATATGATTATCTTACTATAAAACAGAAAAAGTACTTTGAATGGACAACTGACTGGGATGACATAGCCCAGCCGGATCGTGATTGGTTAGTTACTAATTTCTTAGGTCTTGATACTATAAAGAGTCCTATTCACTTATTTGAAGATATGAAACTTGCTGGTCTTCTGGAGAGCAGTAGACAACCGCCAGCAGAAAAATCAATATGGTATGACGCATACCAGTGGTTATGTGAACATAAACCCCCTACTCATAATAATATAACAGAAAAAGGACTAGAGATGTTTGCTCTAATCTAAAAATTCATCACCTGCACCACGGTCATCAATATATTTGTTTGCTCTAGGTTTACCAAAGAACAACTTATGGTACTTTACACCCCACTTCTTAAGTTGTGCTTCTGTTCTTGACCTACAATG
>MDSY01152931.1_pt1 | contig 11756 bp, 12 predicted proteins | sample 811131 | NCBI WGS metagenome assembly MDSY01 (sample SAMN05326643, study PRJNA326480) | marine metagenome | isolation source: seawater | place: Atlantic Ocean: South West | collected 2010
ATAAAATTCTTTATCTAAAATAGAATATCTTGCTGAATATTCATTTACATTTGCAGTTCTATGTCTAATCCATTGCCTTGCAATAAAAATAGGAAGTTTAACATGATATTTTATCTCACACATTTCAAAAGGTGTAGAATGCCAATGTCTCATTAAATATTTAATTAATCCTTCATCTGTTGAAACTTTTTTAGTTCCTTTGCCGTATGAAACTCTTGCAGATTGAACTATTGATGTATCATCACCCATATAATCAACAACCCTTACAAATCCGTGGTCAAGGACAGGTAGCGCTTCATAAAGAATTTTTTCCAACTCTGAAGACGTAACTCTTTTTGTTTCGTTTTTTTGTGATTGCTGATCAGCAATTTCCTGTTTTTGCTCTTTAGTAAGATTCATTAAATTTTAAAATATTTTAAAATTGAAAATATATTATAAAATTAAATATTCCAACTGTGAATGTATTGAAACCCGTTAATAAGATTATAAATAAAAAAAAATTTACTATAAATAACTATTTGCAACTTGAGAGAGAAGAATGTAATGTTTTTTTTTAAATAATTAATGATAAATATTTCAACATCTAATTTTGCTGTTCTTAAAAAGACAAGAAAACCACTAAAAATTGAAAAATTAAGGATCACTGAACCAAGCAATAATCAATTACTTGTTAAAATAAAATATTCTTATATTTGTGGAACTCAATTAAATGAAATTAATGGAAAAAAGGGTTTTGATCCATATTTACCACACACCTTAGGTCATGAAGCAAGTGGTGAAATCACAAAAATAGGAAAAAAAGTAAAAAATTTTAAAATTGGAGACAAGGTAATATTATCTTGGATAAAGAAACCTGGTAAAGATGATAAAAGCCCTTTTTATACAGATAAGTTTGGAAAAAAAATTAATTCTGGTCATGTAAGTACTTTCTCTAATCATACCTTGGTTTCAAAAAGTAGAGTTTATAAAATTCCTAAAAAACTACCTATGGATATAGCTGCACTTTTTGGCTGTGCAATTCCAACTGGTTTTGGAATGATTCTTAAATATATAAAGAATATTCCTAAAAATAATTATGTAGGGGTATATGGTGCAGGTGGTGTTGGCTTAATGACAATAATTGCATTGAAGAGCTTAAAAATAAAAAATATTTACTCTATTGATAAAAACAAAAAAAATTTAGAAATAGCTAAAAAGTTTGGTTGTAAGAAAATTTTTAAAATAACTAAAAAAAAAGATTTTAAATTTAATATAAATAAAAATTTAATAAAATATAATATAGAGATTTCAGGAAATGAAAAAATGATGGAGCTAGCCTATAAAAATTTATCTAACGATGGTTTATGCGTTTTAGCTGGAAATATAAAAAAAGGAAATACTATTCAATTAAATCCTTACGATTTAATATTTGGAAAAAAAATTGTTGGTTTTTCCGGTAACAATGTATCTCTAGAAAAAAATATAAGAATATATCATAAACTAATAAATAAAATTAATTTTTCTAAACTAAGAAAAATATTTAAAATCTATAAATTTAAAAATATAAATAATGCTATTAAAGATTTTAATAACGGAAAAATATTAAGGCCGTTAATAAAATTTTAAATTAGAATATATCGAAAAAATTTCACAAATTTATTTAAAACTTTAAATAACTTAGGTGCCATAATAGAGTTATTTTTTTTATTAAACCTATTATACCTTTCTTGATAAAGGATAGTTTCATTAATTAATTTTTTATTTGATACAATCAAATGAATTAACCTAATTCTAATTGAACTATATCTCGTTGCGTAAATATTGAGCAAAATATATAAAAAACACATATAACTTAGAGTAATAATTATTAATGAGTCTAAACTATCTCCTAAATAAAAAATTATAATACTACTTACAATTATATTTATAAAAATTTTAACTTTAGCCGTTACATTTAATAAATTTATTAAGAATGTAATAATAGATAAAATTATTAGTAGTTTAATTAATATCATTCAAAAATATATTACTTAATAAAATAATAGTTTTATAAGTAATTAGACCTTTTTTTGTTAATTTATATTTACCGTCAATCAATTTATCTTTTTTCATTAATTTTAATCTTCCTGATACAAATTTTTTATTAATAAAATTTTTCTTTAAACTTTTATTTTTAATATTTTGTAAAAAATAAACACTAGGACTCTCATTAAAAATTATAGGTAAAAACAACATATAACTTGTTAAAAATAAAATGTGTAAAACAAAAAATTCAATAATTGAGTCAAAAGAAAAGTAACAATAATATGACAAGCAAGAAAAAATTAAGTATGATAATATAGTTACTATTGGCCAAGAAGTTTTTTTAAGTTTTAAAATTTTAAATAAAATAATTTTTAGGACAATTGTAAAAATAAATACAATTGCTAAGGAAAAAATTAACTTCATAGATAGTATTTTTTAGCAGTAAATTTGTATATTTTTCTTTTAAAAAATTTAATTTCAATGAATGTTCTTAAAAACATCACTACCACTTCATAAAAATTTTTAAAATTTAATGTTCTATCGATAACGGATTTATTCTTATAATGAACTGGTATCTCAACATATTTAATATTAGTTTTTAATAATTTGGTATTAATTTCTGCCCAAATACTAAATCTGGTAGAAGAAAAACTGTGTTTTTTAAGAGCTTTTACTCTGTATAAACACGGAGCCTGTATATAATTAATAATAATACCAAATGAAATTCCGTAAATTATTCTAAAGAGCATACTCACTAAATATCTTGCAGGTGAATATTTCTCAAAATTAATAGGGAATAACATTGCAAAATCGTATCCATAATATTTTTTTAACTGCAAAAGATCTTTCCACAAAAGGTCGTTATCACCAGGTATAAAAAATAAATATTTAGTTTTGCAATTTTTAAGTACTTGCCTATAGGAATATCCCACACCTCTATTGCTGGTATTTTCAAAAACTTGAACTCTACTTTTATTGATTTTTTTTTTAAAATTTTCTATAATAGTACCTGTTTTGTCTGAACTACCATCATTGTATAAAACAAATACATTCTTTTTATTAATTGGATTTTTTATAAACTTTTCTAAATCTTTTAGAAACTTATGTACTCCCTTGCCTTTTCTTTCTTCATTATAAAAGGCGATAAAAAAAGTGATCATTATAAATTTTTATTAATTAACGTTTTTGGTAAAATTTGTTAATTATATTTACCATATGATTAACGTGTCTCTTATCTATAAATTCATGGACAGGTAAAGATATTGAAGTATTTGCTAATTTCTCAGATACTGGAAAATCACCTTTTTTATATTTTAAATATTTAGCAGCTTTTTGAAGATGTACTGGTATTGGATAATGAACTTTTGCATCTATATTATTTTTAATTAAATACTTTTGTAGTGAGTTTCTCTTTTTAAATACATTTATATGATATAGATGAAAAACTTCTTTTAAATGCTTTAATCTTTTAACAGTAATTACGTTTTTATTGTTTGATAACATTTTATCAAGCATTGTTGCATTCTGAATTCTTTTTTTTGTTATATTATCTAATTTGTTTTTCATTTTATAGTTTGCGACTGCCGCTTGGATTGTGTCTAACCTAGAATTGTAACCAAAAATTTCCACATTATCTCTGTTCTTTAGACCATGGTTTCGAATAAGATACAATTTTTTCGCTAATGCTTTTTTATTTGTCACTATAAAACCTCCATCTCCCCAAACGTTTAAATTTTTAAGAGGATGCATACTATAAGTGCAGGCATCTCCAAAATTTACTAGATGTTTCTTTTTGAACCTCGCGCCAATAACATGTGCACTATCTTGAATAATATTTAATTTATATTTTTTGGCTAATGAATATATTTTGTCCATTTCGCATGGTCTTCCTGCCCAATGGACTGGCATAATTGCTTTGGTTTTTTTTGTTATTGCTGATTTTATTTTATTTTCATCAATATTATAATCTTCTTTAATATCTACAAATACTGGTGTGGCTCCAGCAGTAACAATTGATCCAACTGTCGCTACAAAAGTATATGGAACTGTTATTACTTCATCTCCAGGTCCAATGCCTAAAGCTTTTAATGTTAAAAGAAGTGCGTCGGTACCGTTGCCTACACTAATCGCAAACTTTGCTCCTGTTCTCTTAGCAAAATTTTTTTCACAGATATTAACTTCATTTCCTAAAGTGTAGTCACCTTTTTTTACTACTTTTTCAACCTCTTTAAAAATTTTTGAATAATCGGCAAATTGTTCTACTAAATAACTATGATTAATTCTTAGCTTTCGATTTTTTTTGTACTCGCTTGGTAAAAAGTTTTTCATTATTTTTCTAAATCAATATCAGTGTATTTTAAAAATTTATTTGGTACTTTGTTAAAATGTTTATTATGGTAGATTATTATCTCTTTCAAGCCTTTTCTTAATGTATATGCCGCTTTCCAATTTAACGATTTTTTAGTTTTTTTTGCATCAAGTTTATAAACTAGATCCTGCCCTATTCTGCCTTTAGTTTTTTTAACTAATTTTTTTATATTGTGTGCTTTTAAGTCACATATAGTTTTAACTACATCAAAAACACTTTGAAAATCATTCCCTGAAAAATGGTATGTTTGTCCAACTTTACCTTTTTCAACAACTTTATAAATTCCACTGCAAAAATCATCAGAAAATATAAAGTTTCTTTTTGATTTTCCATTTCCTTGTAATGGAAATTTACTATTATTATCTATACATGCAATTATTTTAGGAATTAATCTATACATAGGTTGTCCAGGCCCATAAAAATTTGAAAATCTAGTTATGATTATTGGCAACTTATAATTTTTAAAATAATTTTTAAGTAAAATTTCAGCACTTAATTTTGAAGTAGCATAAGGTGTACTTGGACTAAAAACATTGTGGTCTTCGTTAATAAAATTTTTAGATGATCCAAATATTTCAGGTGTAGATATATAAATATATTTCTTTAAAAAATTATTTTGACTTAAATATTTAATTGTTTTTATTTTAGATTGAACATTAGTTTGAAAATACAATTCAGAATTTTTCCAACTTTCGTTAACCATACAAATTGAAGCAAAATCAATAATAAAATCTGGTTTTAATTTTTTAATTAAGTCTAAAAGTTTATTAGAATTTTTTGAAAGGTCAATTTTATATTCTTTAAATAACCTAAAATTTTTACTGAACTTGTATGGCAAATAAGAATTACTCTTTTTTCTTCTAAAAGTTCCATATAATCTATATTTTTTTTTATCCAATAAATATTTTGCCATTGATGCTCCTGAAAAACTTGAGCTTCCTAAAAGTAAAATTTTTGGTTTCATCTAGTTTAAAAAGGTCCTTTAAAATTTTTATCAGGAACATCATGAGCAATATGATCACTTAGTTTAATATTTATTTTTTTATTAGTTAATATTTTTATTTTATTTATAATATCTTGTTTGCTTATATAAAAATTTTTTGTGTAAAAAGAACTAGTGGGTGATGGAATATCAGGTAGTGTTAATAAAATTGGTGTTTTTAAAAGTTTAATTTTTTTATCTAAATAAATTTGAGATATTATCTCTGATCCTATAGAACAAATTGGATGTGATATTGTATCTAAAACTAAAAGTTTTTTTGTTTTTCTTAATGAATTTTTAATTTTTTTTAGATCAAGAGGTTTGATTGTTTGTAGATCTATGTGATCAAAGAAAATATTATTATTGTTGAGGTCTTTTTTTAGGGCTAAGATTTCTAATGTTGATAAAGAATATGTTACTACTGTAAAATCATTTCCTTTGCTTAATATGTTTGAAGTTCCAATTTGTCTTTTAATATTCTTTTTAATGATTTTATTTACCTCTACTCCATGCAACCACCTGTGTTCTATAAAAATTACAGGATTTGGGTCTCTTATTGATGCTTTTAAAAGATTATAAGCATCCGATGGCAATGAAGGCATAACAACCTTAAGACCAGGAATATGAGCAAACCAACTCTGCAAACTTTGAGAATGAGTTGGTCCTTGACCCCAGCCTTTTCCAACAATTAATCTAATTGTAATTGGAACACTATTGATTCCACCAAACATATAATGCCATTTAGCTGCACTATTTACCAGTTGGTCCATTGCTAATAGAAAAAAATCTAATCTTTGATGCATCATTACACAAGGGTTCTTGTAAAGAGACATTCCTATACCTATTCCTGTCATTGCATTTTCAGATGTTGGTGTTTCAAAAACTCTATCATTCCCAAATTTTTCCTTAAGACCTTTGGTTGTACCAAAAAAATTTAAACTGTCATTAACACCGAGACCAAAACAAACTAATTTTTTATTTCTTTTCATCTCTTCTTCTAATGCTTTATTAATTGCTTGAGCGTATGAAATTTTCATTTTTTATAAACTAAGTTTTTAATATTGTTAAAATGAGGCTTTTTAAGATTTTTTATTGAATTAAAATCTATATTAGTACTTTTAATAATAGCTTTTTCGATAGATTTTAATTTTTCCTTTTTAAATATATTTTTTTTAATAAGATATTTCTCTGCAAAAATTAAAGGATCTTTTCTTTTCCATTTTGATACTTCTGCTGCACTTCTATAGCCTAATTTAGTATCATCATTAGGACCACAATGTTCCAAATGTCTGTATGTTTCAATTTCAATAAAATATGGTTGATTAAATTTTCTTACTGTATCAAAAACTTTTTTAAAATTTAAAAATAACTTATAAGGATCTTGTTGATTAAATTTATGAGATTTTAATCCAATAGCTGCAGCAAGTTTATACAATTTTCTATTTTTTGGCTGTCTTTCTTTTAAATGAGTATAAACAGAGTAAAAGTTATTCTCACATATAAAAACTACCGGCAATTTTTTTACTACACAAAAATTCATCGATTCATAAAACACTCCTTCTTCTAAAGATGCGTCGCCAACATAAATACATACTAAATTTTTTTGTTTATTTATTTTTAATGAATATGCTAAACCAACTCCAATAGGTATAGAATTTGAAACTATTGCAGTGCTTCCATAAAAATTATTTTTTAAATCAGTTAAATGCATAGAGCCTCCTACTCCCTTGCTACACCCCTCTTTAAAACCATGAAGCTCAGCGAATAATTTTTTTACACTTCCTCCTTTTGCTAAATAGTGCGCATGTGATCTATGATAACTAATTGAAATATCTTTTTTATTTAATGCTAGACCACTTGCAGCAGCAATTGACTCTTGTCCAATAGATAAGTGGGTTGGACATCGCATTAAATAATTTTTATAATTAATTGAAATTTTTTCTTCTACTAAACGAATTTTTTTTTGTAACTCGTATATTTTTTTATATATATTTTTATCCATCAAGGTTTAAACCAAAAAAAATCACCTGTATATTTTACTTCAGCAAATAATTTTTTCCATTCATCAGTATGAAGTATAGTTTTGGCTGTTAAATTCCAAGAATACATTAGTTCCTTTTCTCTTTCATTTGAATATGCATCAACTGTTACAAACTTATTTTTTTTAGAAACTCTTTCAATTTCTCGAAGTGATTCTTTGCATTCCAATAAGTCTAAATTATGTATTGTGGTGATAGAAATAACTAAATCAAAAGAATTATCATCATAATCTAATTTTTTTGCATCACCTATTTTTAGGCAGTTTTTAACTTCCGACTTTGCGTTTTCGATAGCATATTTTGAAATGTCTATTCCCTCAACTTCAAGTTTTGGATTAGCTTTTTTAAAATCATAAACCATAAAACCCTTGCCACATCCAATATCTAAAATTTTATCTCCATCTTTTAAATTATAAAACTTAATAAAATCTGGAATAACATTTACCCAAAATCTTTCATTATAATAATATCCACCATAACCATTTGAGCGATCGCCATCAAAAAAATCCTTACCAAATTTTCTTGCTAGTTGTTGCTGCTGAGGTGTTTTAGTGTTTCCTCTTTTTGAAATATCTCTTTTTGGTTTAGGATACTTAGAAAGCATATCAATTTCCTTGCCAATATTATTTAACATTTAATTTCTTCATTTTTTTTAAGTTAAAGTTTTGAGTTCCAAATTTACTTTTTTTATTTCTTTTGAAATATTTAATTAATTCTTCTATTGCATTATCTACATTATACTCTGGCTTAAAACCTGTTTTTATTAATCTAGTTGAGTCTTGTCTATAAGATCTTATATCAACACTCTTATTTACCATAAGTTTAGCACCAGTTTTCTTTTGAATTTTTTTTGCAATTTTTAAAATACTATAATTCTCAAACCCCATATTATAAATATTATCTTTAAATTTTTTTTTTTGAAAACAAAAAATGATCTGTCACTCTAATAATATCTTTTAAATTTACATTTGGTCTAACTTGACTTCCTCCATCTACAAATATTTTATTTTTATAAAATGCATCAAAAGTTAATTTATTTACAGTCACATCAAGTCTTAATCTTTCTGATAAACCACAAACCGTAGCGGGTCTCAAACATTTTATGTCTATAATATTTTTGTAACTTAAAAATACTCTTTCTGCGATCATTTTAGTTTTATTATAAACTGATATAGGGTTAAGCTTTAAATCTTCTGTTACTTTATTTTCTTTTTTTACTCCGTAAACACTTCCTGAACTAAAAAAAATTAATTTTTTTACCTTATTTTTCACCGCATGATCTGCGATTAGTTTAGAGGCTAAAACATTAACTTCCCATGACAAAGTTGGGTTTAATTCAACAGTAGGATCATTTGCAATGTTAGCTAAATGAATAATGGCATAAGTGTTTTTAATATTTATTTTATCAAAATTTCTAATGTCTTCTTTGACAATCTTTAAATTTTTATGTTTTTTTAAGTAATTTCCAAACCAAAAGTTATCTACTACTGTGACTTTGTGTTTTTTTAGTAACAAGTGTTTAGTTAGCACTGTTCCAATATATCCTGATCCTCCTGTAATTATAAAATTCATAATTTATTTTTTATTTTAAAACATGACTTATGTATTTTTTAAGACTACTTAAATCAAAAATATCTTTTTTACCAATCTGATCGATTGAAAAATTTGCTCCTATTGAAGCTAAAAGTAAACTTATTTTTGGCTCAACTTTCGCTGATAAAGCTAATGAACATATTCCAAAAAAAGTATCTCCCGCACCAATTGTATCCTTATTACTTTGGTTGAAAGCTGGACACATAAGGACTTGATTTTTCTTTGAGTTAATTATTACAGCACCTTCTTTACCTCTCGTTACAATAATATTATCAGCAGAAATATTTTTTCTTAATTTCTTAACTAGATTTACTACATTTGAATTTTTATCTCTCAATTCATATCTCAATTCACTTTCATTAATAACAAGAGTATTAATTTTTTTATAATTAAAAACTGTATGAAAGCCTCTATTAAATGAATTAATTTGAGTATTTAAAAATACTTTTTTTCCATTTTTAAGAATTAGTTTTCTTATTCTTTGAGTGATAATTCCGTGACCATAATCTGCAACTATAATTAAATCATATTTTTTTATATTATTTTTTAATGAAGTATAAAATTTATTTTCTTCTACTTTTGAAATAGGATCATCATTAAGATCATATACTCCAATAATTTTAGTATTTCTGTAGTAATCCACATATCTTAGTTTTTTAATTGTTGGTGAGTTAGATTTTAAAAAAAAATTATGTTCAATTTTTTTATTTAGGTTGCTTAAAATAAATTTTTTTTCAGTTTTCTCTTTTCCTAGAAAGCTAATGATTTTTACTTTTTTTACAAAACTTGAACACAGGTTAGCTATGTAAGAAGATCCTCCTAAAAAATTAATCTCTTTTTTAGGCTTAACAACTAACATTGGCTCTTTACCTGATTTTCCGACACTTTCAGTTGTTATGTATTTATCTATTATAGTCTCACCTATAATTAATACTTTTTTCTTCTCTATTTTATTAATTGAATCTTGAACTTTTTTTAATCCATATTCTTTTCTGATGGTTTCTAAAAAAAATTTTCCATCTGGATTAAGATTCTGAAAATCATTATCATTTATAAATTTACTAGAACTATAACTAGGTTGATTTATAGTTTTAAATTTTCCTTTTATAGATTTTAATGCCCTTATTTCTTTTTTTAAATTACGGTCAAATTGAGCTTCCTTAAAAGTGTATTCACTACCTTTACAATAAAAATGAGGTTTTAAATTTATTATAACATTTTCAGCAGTATCAGATGCGCTTACATAAATATGGTCTATACAATTAATCTCTTGTAAAAATTTTATTCTATTATTTATCGAAAATGCAGGTCTACCAGGACCTTTGTTAACATATTTGTCGTCTGTAAGTGAAACAACCAATGTATCTCCAAGACTTCTAGCTGCTTTAAAATAATTTATATGACCAACATGTAGCAAATCAAAGACACCATGACATAATACAATTTTTTTTTTCTTAAATTTATTTCTTATGAGTCTTAAAGATTTTAAATCTAATATTTTATTAATTTTGGACATATAATTACGGCTTATATAAAATAGTAATCTCTTATTTCTAGCTAACTACTTCTACGTTTCTATAAAAATAATTTACCGGACTTCTGCTAAGCATTGATCCTAAGTTAGACATTGATTTGCCTCCAAAAGTCTCAATATAACTTGCTATAACTTTCTTTTGCTCGCTTGAGTGTGAAAAATTTATATTTATTGCCTGCGGTTTAAAATAAGCAAAAGGTGACTCATTTTTTGAAAAATCGTAATAAAACTTTTCTGTTACAGTTTTGTCTAAAGACAATAGATTGTTTTTCTTTAAAAGGCTAAATCTAGTTAATTGATCAAGGTAATCTTCTTTTTCATCATTTAAAATTGACATCTCTTTTAACAAGTCCTTGGAGGCTTTATGAACAATATTGTGTAAATCATTCATTTTATCAAAAAAGGCCATCGCTCTGTATGTTAATTGTTCATTAGGTCTTAAATTATCTTTAATATAAAGCTCTATATTTCCTGGTTTCTTAATATATTTTTCAAGCTCCGACCTATCTTTCCATAAAGAACTTTCATTTTCTTTTAAAAAATTATCATATAGCTCTTTTAAATTACTCTCTGGGATTCCCTCATTCACTTTTCTAATGAGAGATGAAGCTTTAATACCATTCTCATTTAAAAAATTTATGTATTCTTTAAATACTGCATTATTATAAAAAATTTCTACAGTTAAATTAAAAAATCTACCATCTAGATAATCCTTATATGGCATTGTATTATTAGCTACACAAAGCTCATCTATTTCGGCACTTGCAAATTTTTCACCATATAATTCATAGTTTTGAAAACAATTTGGCTGTAAACGATATCTTGTTTCCATTTTATATTTAGCTCTATATTCTTTAGTGTACATTTCAGAGTCTGGAAGCATAAGAAGCTGATGTGATCTTACAACGTTAGCGCTTTTATCTATCATATCATACATAGATTTAAAGTGTTTTTCTTTGGTATCTCCCGGTAAGCAAAGTATCATTTCGGCAAAACTACTTCCAAGCTTTGCGTCAGCATGTTGAATGATTTCTACTGCAGTTTCATCGGGAACATTTTTTCTTTTAACATTTTCTAAAACTTCTTTATCAGTCGATTGTGTGGCAACACTAGAATTCATAGCACCTTCTAATATTTTAACTACTTTCATTACACTTTTACTTTTTCCTAAAGCACCCTCTATATATTTTGGCCATCCTGTTTTTTTTCTAATTTTAGCAATATGTTCTGCAATAG
>MDSY01074491.1_pt1 | contig 11753 bp, 11 predicted proteins | sample 811131 | NCBI WGS metagenome assembly MDSY01 (sample SAMN05326643, study PRJNA326480) | marine metagenome | isolation source: seawater | place: Atlantic Ocean: South West | collected 2010
CGGACGCGCTTGACGTCGCAGTGTCGTCATCACCAGAGGCGTGGGGGATAACGACTCGCTTTACGTATCGGGATGGTTTCCGCAAGCCACGATGGCTTTTTACGGTGCCGATTCGTTGTTGTGCCCTATGATCCCCAGATCCCGATCTCCCCGGGATCTGAACGCACGGGACAAGTCTTGTGGGGACGTGCAACACAAGGTGGGACATCGCGTTCGCGGGAGAAATGCGTATCCGGTGCGGTGCGAACTGACAGGTTGCGTAGCACACGTGATGGTTTGGATAGCGAAACCTTCTCGTTTCCGCCGACTTTATTTTCGTTTCGGACTTCCGAGCCGCGTCCAATAATCAATCCCCAGTCCCCTGGCGCACCACGGTCCCGAGTGTGGGAGGCCTTTGTGTGGGGGCCATGGCGAATCAGAGTGACACGTCTCCCGGGGAAGGCATGTCCTGGCTGGATAACTTCAAGCCTCCGTCCCCGGGACCCGGGACGAAACCTCCCGCGTACGAATCCGCAATTGCGGGGTATCTCGGGACGTCCCGGGACGCGACTCGGGACGAATCTGAATTAAGCCAAGCCGGGGATGGGTATAGGGTGACAGACAAGGCACCGGTTGAGGTAGCGCAGGTGTTGTCAGTGCAGGAGCCGTCAACTTTGGGGGAATCAACCGCAATCGCAAACGACACCCAAACAGTCACGGCCAAAGCGAAATACTCGGATGAGGATTTCGAGACGATGAAATCCGAGCTCGCGATTCACCGCGCTGCGGCGGAGGATGCGACGGCTATATTGGAAGCCATGACCTTTAAAAACGAAACCCTAGTACAACTTCTTGACGAAGCAAGGAAAGAAAAAGACGCGGCGATCGACAAGGTGTATGAGGTGATGGCGATGGAGGAAGACGGTGAAGGTGATAACGGTAAACAGAGCGACACGACCGCAAACGATGAGGAAACAAAACAAAAGCTGGCGAACGCAATTGCCGAAACCGAGGCTTTGAAAGCAAAGGTAGAGACAACCGAAGCTTCATTGAAACAAGCTACTCACCGAATAAACTCTTTAGAGAACGACCTAAGTGCTACACGTGAAATCGCGAGGTCCACTGGTGAGCTAGCGGATCAGAGCGCTACCTACATCGCCGAGCTGAAAAAAAAACACAGAAACACAGAAACTTCGGAAAAGGATTTGAGAAAGGAGTTGCAAAATTACACAAACACGGCGCAAGAGCTTCGAAGCAACAACCACAAGTCGCGGTTAGAAGTGGAAGGGTTACGGACGGAAAATCAAAAGTATACTGTATTAATAGCTCAATTAGAGAAGAGGTTAGGGGACGCGGAGGATTCGGTTGAGGACAGCAAGAGTGCAAGATTAATGTCATCAAACGCAGCCGCCGCTCTTGAGGAGATTTCTGGAAAGTACAGAGACGCGATTGATGAGTTGGAGGTTGTGAAAAGACGCGTGCGCGATGCGGAAGATGCTGCTTCCGATGCTGAACTACGCGCACAGGATGCGGAGCAAAGCGCTGAGGCTGTGCGAAACGAGTGCGCGGCGGAGCTGGAACGGGAAATGAGTTTGTTGCGGGAAGAACAGAACTTGCGAAAGTTTTCTCAGGACAGAAACGAGGGTGACGCGTCTACGGCCGACACGGGGGACTGCGATTCGGTCGCGACTTGGACACATAGAGCCGTGACCGCGGAAAAGGCGCTTGAAGAGACTGTTGCGAAGCTGGACACCTTACAGAAACAAAGGGTTCCTGGAAACGAACAAGGGTTTGGTGACAGGGCAGTTATTCAGGACGAACCCGGCCCGATGTCGCCCACCGCGGTATTTTTTTCCTCCGAAATCACGAAGCTCAAATCCGAGTTGTCCGACACGAACTTGAAACTGCAAAGCACGGAACGCGCGCTTGAAACAGCGAAGCTGTTATCCCGTAGTGAGGTGGTTGAGTCCGTCGACGAAATCAAGCGGTTGAGGGAGTGCGGGGTGAGGTATGATGAATTGAATGCGGAGTACCAATCCACTTTACGGAAATTGAAAATCGCAGAGGAGGAAAAAATGGAATTTCAAGAAAAAGTATCAGCCGCGGAGAGCGACGCGTCGATCGTGTTGGCACGCGCCAAGGCAGCTATAGATGAAAAGGACTTGGAGCTCGAAGAGTGGAGGAAAGGAGGAGGGAAGGAATGCCAAGTGGATCACAATTCTGGAGGAAATAATGCCACACTAGATACCCACTCGCGACACGTCAAGAGCGTTACTTTGAAATTCTTTGAAGCGAAGACGTGGGACGAGCAGTGCGCTGTTTTGCCCGTGTTAGCGGCGGTCCAGGGCTGGGACCATTCGGAAATAAGAGCCGTGGACAAAGCTCGTTTACTGTGGGAACCCACGGAGCTGGTGATTGCGGACAACATCGCGAAAATGAGCGAGATGGACCTTGGGGTTGCTAGTAGCGCGAATACGCTGACCTCGAGTCTGGGCCTAGGGAAGTTGTTTTAAGATCTCTGGGTCAAAATTCTAATCGTACACTCCACATCGTACACTCTCCTCTACGTCATCTACTGGGGGTTCTGCAGCACTACTAACGTGTAATCGTCATCGGGCGCGATGAGGATCTCGTGCTTCTTCGACCGGACCCGGACGAACGTGAGCTCGTTCTCCGGGTCCAGCTGTTGAATCACCCCACTGGTTTTCTTCGCGAAATGCGTCACTAACGCCCCGAGCTGCACCGTCTCCGCCGGCTCCAGCGTGGTTTTAATCGGGATCCCATCCGTGTTCACGATGAGAATCCCAAGCACGCCTTTGTGCGAATTGATGCGCTTCACCGCCTCTTCCACTTCGTTCGTGGCCATGGCGAGGGCGCGCGTCGAAGTGAAAATTGACCGCCAAAAGCGGGTCGTTTTGGGAAGCAACGGCGAAGTTTTTATCGAAGTTTTTTTGGTGAGCTTTTTGGACTTCGGAGGTGACATAACACCATGCGAGGGCCACCCACCGCGGTCGGTCGTCAAGGTCATCGTCGCGCTGGCATGGCACGACGTTTCGTCTTCTGCGCGCTTGCAGTGTTGCTCTTCGCGCCGGTCCAGTTCGCACACGCCGGGCCGGTGGGTCGATACGTCCGGCTTATTCTGGACTCTGATCATCTCCATTTCAACGAGATGATAGTTTGGCCACCAGGTGACGTTGACACGAACTTGGCTTTTGAAAAACCCGCGACGTCAAGTGAAGACGCGTGGAGTGGTACCGCAGCTGAGCTGGTGGACAACGATATAACCACGTTTTGCCACACCAACAGCGGGGGGTAGGTGATGGTTGACTTGGGCGAGGAAAAAGAGATCGGGGGAATATTTTTGTACGTGAACTTTGGACACGACACGCAGTGGATATACGACCGCGCGATCGGGATGTACGTCGAGATTTGGGACGCCTCACAAAACGTGGTGATCACCACGGCTTCCATTCAAGACGGGCGAAAGGGGTACGTGCTTGATTTCGGTGGCGGTTTCACAGTGCCGAGTGACACGAACGTTTGGTTAGGTCTCGACCAGCCCACCGCGGGCTACGAGTTGGAGGAATGGAAGCAGTTCGTCTCAATGCCGTGCACCTGCTGCCAAGCTAAAATGAAAAAGATCGGGTTAGAAACGGGGTTGGACTGCGTAGTACAGGCGGAATAAGGGATAGAGAATGAATTAGAGTAAGCGTATAAATCGATGGTACATACGGACGATGGTATAACAATCAATGCGTGACGTAAATCATTTTCACATTTTTATTCGTCATTTTCATCCTCCTCCTTTGCCATCTCCGCGGTCGCTTCCAACTGTTGCTTCAGCGTCTGTCTTAAATCTTGAAACTCGTCTCTCAACTGTGTCACTTCACTGTTCAGAGTTTTCCGTAAATCCCCCAACTCACTGCGGTAGCTCTTGACCTGCGTATCGAGCTTGAACCGCCAATCTTGCAGGTCGCGTTTTAAGTGGGAGACTCTGCTTAGTAATTCATCCCGGCTCTCTTGTAACTCACCCAGCTGCTTCGTCTCCAGCTCTAGGGAGAACTTCTCGGTCGGGTCTTCCCCGGTCGTCGCCTGGGTTTTTTTTGGGGGGGGGCAAAGTGTGTCAGAACAAGCGTGGAACTCGTGTGATCGTGTTCGAGACACGCAAGGTCTCTCGTCAACCCTTGAGTGAGGGGGACGAAGCGAAAATGAGCGCGAGATGAGGTTGGACGGTACGCCGCGTGGTGCACCGGCGGTGGGACATGACCGGCGGCGAGACACAAACACAAGCCCGAACTAAATAAGACGCACCATACTTGACCTGGGTCCACGGGCCGACAGCGTGCGACGTGCGCGGCGGTGTGTGGGGGGAAGGCACCTTGCTCCTTCGGTTGCAAAAAATCACGAAAAAGGAAACTCGGGTTATTTTTTTGAACGAGGCAGAGGTACGAGGCAGATATTCCAGTTCCCTGCACCACGCTCCACTCCCTCCCCACTCGTCCCCACACCCGGTGGACACGGTCCATTTGTGTTTACCCGCGGGCGAGGATGTCGAGCGCAATGTCGACGTTTATCACGACGCCGTTGGCGTGTGTTGGGTCGGGTACGGGCAAACAGTCACGAACGGGACGCGCGATCAGAACGATCGCGATGCCCAAACACGCATCGCCCCGAGTCGATCGCAAAGATGTCACGCGAACGATGACGCACTGCGTGGCGAGTGGAACTCGGGGACGCGAGGTCACCGGACGTGCGTCCACTTCTACGAGTCGTGTGGTGAGCTCTGTGTGTACTGATGGGCGAAGCACCCACCGGGGGGTACACCACGGCAAGCACGAAGGCCCGAGGGTGGTTTCCGTTTTCGCGGTGGCGAGTGATGGATCGACCGATTCTGATAAAAACGAAGAGACTGGCGACGGCGCGGACGGTGGTGGCGATAGCGGCGATGGCGAGAACAAAGGAGGCGGTGGAGGAGGAGACGATGACGGTGACGACGAGAAAGGAGACTCCGACGACGACGAACCCGATGAAGAAATGCGCTCCGTCGAGGAAGCCATCGCGCAGTGCGAAAAGGCAAAGGTTAAATTACCCGAAGACATCAAAGGTATCGCCGAGGCGGAGGGCTTGCGAGCGAGCGTGTTGGACCAGTACGTCGCGTTGTCACGAGGCAAAGGAGGCGTTTTCCTCGCCACTATGTTCACAGCGTTTCCCGCGATACGAGACCGGGCGTTACAAGACCCTGCGTTTCTGTTCAAGCTGGGGGTGGAGGTGTGGGGCGACGTTGGATTGAGCATTGCGAGTGAATTAAGGGGGAAAAACACGTCCGCGAGTAAGTTCAGCGATGAAGCAGAGTTTTTCTTCGCGGACGTGCTGGCGAGTGCAGCTTTGAACGCGGCGTGCTTAACAATGCTCTCTCCTACTGTGAAGTTCGGCTTGTCCCCTGGAGGCGGCCGCGCTTTGCGAACCGCAAAGCGAGTGGACGGGAAGCTAAACGACTTTTTGAGGTTGCTGTTTTGCCGAGCGCTGCCGCCCCGATTTCCCGCAAGCGCGTTCCAGAAAGGTATTTTTTCAACCCAAAACAGATTGTGGGCAGTGGGTCTTCAAGGTGTACGTGTAGGTGGCGTGTCTGTGTTAGCCGGGTTCGCCGGGCAGTCCGCCGCGAACGGGATCTGCCGGCTGCGGCGTAAATATTTCCAAAAGGGGTACTCGGATCAATACGCATCCTGTATCCACCCTGAAGCGCCGCCGTTGTTGGAACCCGCCGCAGAGTGGGGGGCGCACATGGCCCTTTCCGGCAACATCCGACAGCAGCTCATTATCGGCCTTGAAAGTGCGATTGAATCTTCCGCGGTCGGGGTTAAGAACGTTGCGGTCGCAAGAGCTGCGTCGTTGGTGCTTCGCTTCGGGAACAACGCCTGGGGCGGCGCCGCGTTCGCGGAAAGGATGCGCGTAATGGAAGCCGAAGTGTACGGCGCGGACGAAGTCAAAGCAGAAAAGGAAAAGCAAAAGGCGAAAAAGAAGTAAGTTGCACTATGGAGAGTACTAGTAACGTGTATTACTGATGTTATGTTAATCAAACATCAAACATCAAAGACTACTTTAATCATGAAAAAATAATCTATTGAAACGCTTCCTTTTCCGGCGCAGGCAACTCTCCTATGCGATCCACCTTTTGCGCTAAATAAACAGGCGCTCTAGCTGCCTTAGGCAACCCATTAGGGAACTTGTGAGGCTTTAATAACGCTCTTAGGCCTAGGCGGTTGTAGTGTACCTTAGTTACCTTGCCGTTGTTTTGTTCCACCAATTCTTTAGCTGTTTTGGATACTCTGCTCACTTCGATGTCGATCTTCGCGGTGAATTTTTGGAGTGTGGGTTCGCCGTCGTCGTCGACAAGAAGCTTCTCGTCATCCGCAGGGTCGATGGCTAGGTCCTCTAGCTTGGCGAGAAGCTTCACGCCGTGCCCGACGCGCTTATTCACCAACCCAGAGTCCACGAGGTGTTTCATAGTTATAATCTTGGAAGCGTCCAATCTTCCGAGATCGATAAATCGCTGCACGTCGCTTAAGTTCACCGGCGCGAACGTCATTCTTTTCGGGTTGACAAAGCCCCGCTTCGGCAACGTCAACCGCAATGGCGTTTGCCCCCCCTCAAACCCGATTCGTAACGCGTTCCCTGACCTCGATTTCTGGCCGTTGTGCCCCCGGCCGCTCGTTTTGCCCTTACCCGAGCCCCTTCCTCTGCCGACTCGCACTTGATCGCGTCGCGCGCCCGAGTTATCTCTCAAATTGTTCAGAGCTAAGACGCCTTCTTTGGGGATTAGGATGCCTGGCTTGACGGTCAGGCCGTTTGTGGGGGAGTACCGGGGGTACCCTCCGGAGTTTGCGTGGGGGGTGCTTGAAAAGGATCGAGACGTTGTGAATTCATTACTCTCAGTTCTCGTCTTGTATCCCCCTACTGCCCAGCCGCTCATTGATCGCATCGTGGCGGCCCAAGACCCATTTACGATCGGTGTTTGCCACGCCCTAACCGCCGCGCCGTTCGAGGCACCCGCCCGCGCCACGCCAGCCGAACCCGCCGCATCCAGAGCCGCGCGTAAACGACGCGCCGCGCCGAGAGTCGACGACCGCGACATCTCAAGCGCGCGTGAAGACTAAATACCCCCCACGCGGGGAAGGGGCGATAAGAAAGACCTCACGTGTCGTCGGCTGATCCGATTTCAGTTTTCAATGGCCGTTTCTCGGGATACCCTAAAACCTCTCACACGTGCGCGCACGCGATGGCGTGCGTCGGGCGTCTCGCGACGCGCGTGGACGTGAGTGTCTTTAAATCAACAACGGGCGGGATTCGATCCACACGTAGACAGATAAAATGCACTGCTGTGGGACGAACGAAATCGCTCGGCGGAACGCCCCCCGAAATGATGAGATTCGGTTGTTCGTCGTCCCAGGTGACATTGCGCAACACAGGACTGCGTACCTCACACCGCAACCCAAATTGGGGCTGGGCGGGGACGACGACACCTCACCAACACCAACACCTCCCACCCTTACAAGCCCTGATCGCCCCCACCGAAACGTTACCCCTGTACACCGCGCTTCTCCTGTGCGCGAGCTTGGGGGCGTACGCAGATAAAACAAAGGTTGGAAAAGCGCTGAGCGGTCCAGTCAGCGCCATGTTATTCGGCGCTTTACTCGCAAACACAAATATTCTACCACCATCTGGTCCGCATTACTCCGTAATCCAAACCACCACCGTATCCCTAGCCACGCCGTGTTTGCTGTTCGGAGCCGATTTACGAACGGTGTTGAGAGTCACGGGAAAGTTGAGCTTAGCTTTTTTGGCTGGAAGTTTAGCGGTCGCTTTGGCAAGTTTTTTCGCGTTCTACGCCCTATCCAACCCCATGCACGTCGTCGGCAGCAGCTCAAACGGCGACGGTTGGAAAATCGCAGCTGCGCTTGTGGCGAAGAACATAGGGGGGGGAATAAACTACGTCGCCGTGTGTAACACCCTAGGGGTAACACCCGCCGCGTTCGCGGCCGGTATCGCCGCGGATAACATTTTCGCAGTGCTGTATTTCCCGCTCACGAGCTTTTTGGGAGGCGAGCCGGAGAGTTTGAAAGGCGATTTGAAAGGTAATGGCAGTAGTTTTGATAGGAGTGACAGGGATACTATTGATACTATCATCCCTACCCCTACTCCTCCCCGTACTTCAAATAAAAATGATTGGAACACGGTTGATGAGTATGACAATTGGCACGACGAAGAGCAAACGATAGAAGCAGTTACCCAAAACAATCCAAACCCCGAGATATCAATCGGTAAGTTGCTCGTCGCTGTGACGGTTTCGTGCGCGGTGTTGAGTGTCGCGGATAGAGTAGCCCCTGAAAGCTTGGGAGTACTACCTACCGCCACAGCAATCACGGTTCTACTGGCAACCGCCGCGCCGCAATCGGTTTCGAAGTATTTAAAACCCGCGGGCGACGTCATCGGGTCGTCTCTTTTATTTTTCTTCTTCGCAACCGCGGGCGCCGCGGGTGGCCCCATAACATCCGCGTTCACCTTCCCCGTGCTGTTCACGTACCTCGCGATTCTGTACTTCGTGCACCTGTGCGGGATATTTGCAGTAGGGAAGAAAGTGCTGGGGTTGTCGACGAAGGAGATTTTAGTCGCGTCCAATGCCAACGTCGGCGGGCCCGCCACCGCAGGCGCGCTCGCTACGGGAAAAAACTGGCACGCCTTGATCGTCCCCGGGATGCTAGTAGGTAACCTGGGGAACGCGATCGGAACGTTCATAGGGCTTGGGATGGCCAAGGTGTTTTATCACGTGTGCTGATAGGGTTGTGGGGGATAGACTACTTCATTATTAATACTTACGAGAGTATGTAGTTGTATCTTCTGTTTCAGTCGGACCGTAATAAAATTTCACGTAGACAAATATCGCCATCCCCAATTCTTGGAACGAGAGTCCTGTTTCGTGCACTTCACGCTGCGCTTTGGTGCGTCACTCCGCGCGAATTTCGGCGCATCCGAGTCGCTCGTCTCGATCTTTGCACACTGGAACAGTCGGCGCCTCGAGAAGCTCCGGCAAGGGCTTTCGATGACCTCGCCTCGCCCAAAACACAAGATGCGCCAGGGTGGACACTTTCGAGCCGCCCTTCTTCTCGCCATCTTGGGGCAGGCGCATGCGGGAACGTTTACAGAATATGACGAATTTAGAGGAGCCGTGAGAGAATGTACCCATAATATCCCTTCTGGTAAAGAATGTTGTTCTTCCGGTGCCGCAGACTGCGGTGCTGCCGGCACGACGGATATGCCAGATTGGGTTGTGAGCAACTTGCAAAACATGAAACAGGTGTTTACAGGCAAGGGAGCCTTCAAAGAGGACATCTCGCGCTGGGATGTTCGCGAAGTGGAGAGCATGGATCAGATGTTTCTTGGGGCCGCCATATTTGACGTCGACATCACAGGCTGGGACACGAGCTCACTCGTATCTTCGAATCAGATGTTTTAGCAAGCAACGGCGTGGCTAGAAAACTATGAGCGAAAAGACGGGAAAAATAGCACTATGAATGGCTTTGTGTGCGCCGATCCCGATGATGGTCTTGCATGTTTCGACGGACCACCGAGCGCGTGGCGACTAAAACGTGGACCATCAGCTCCTCCAGCACCTCCTTTTCTTTGAAGCCCTCCTCCCCCTGTTCAAAATCAGGCTCCGCCCGCGTCTGGTTCTGCCGACCCCTATGAAGGTCTCGGAGCAGGAGGTATTTCTCATCTCCGTGGTCATGCTCGCGATCGGGTTCGTAGCGGGCTACGCCACAAGAGTGTGGAAAACCAAGGAAGGCGTGCCTGTTTTGGACGACGAATACGATCGAGAAACTACGTTGTAACCTTATAAATAGCTTCTGTAAATATTATGATTTACTTTTCTCTCTCCGCCGCGATCTCCGCTTGCCACGCTTCAAACCCCGGGTACATTTCCCTCCACTTCACTGAAGGGGTGTTCACCGTGACGATCACGCTTTTGACATTTTCGGGGTCGAACAAGTCCACAAACAAAACCCGATCCAGGGCTTTCTCCGAGGCGCACAGGATTCTGGATAACGACGCCGGCTTAGACGAGTACTTAGAAATACTTCCGGGTTTCAACTTTTCCAAGTACATCGCGCGTTTACTAACAGTACCCTTTATATCGCTGGTTAACAGTCTTGGGTTGTGCACCACCATCACCTCCACCGCGGTGTCCACCACGTTAGCCACGGCTAACAGTCCTTTTAAATCCTGTAAGTTACTTCTAACCTTCCCCCCGACGTTGACGCTTAAGATTTTTGGGTGCGTTTCAATTAAACGCACGACATCGCTATTGGGTAAAAGTTTTGATAGTTCGCGCATCTTAGCCGGTAGTGTATGCGTCATGTCCATGGTTAACACTTGAGGGTTACGTTCCAACAGCTTTTTTAAATCCGCGCCTGGAAGTAAGTCCCTTAACAACCTTAACCTCTCCACTAGAAACTCGCTGTCAAAGTAAAGCGCTTTCGGGTACCGCCCGACTACTTTCCCTAAATCCAAATCCACGATTCCCACGGCTTTCCACGCCACGTCTTCCAACTCGATCATCTTCTCGACTAACCGGTCAAGGTCGCGGAACAAGCCTTTTTTAGACGCGGTTTTAGTTAACAGAGTTCGGTGTGTTTTAGAAGATACTCCGTTTGCGAACCAGAACTGGTCCAGGGTTTGCTTCTGGGTAGAAGTTAGGGTAACGCCGCCCAGCGAGATTTGCTCGGGTTGGATTTCCAAAACGAACCCGCTTATGGATTGGGACTGGGATTCATTCGATGACGATGCGATAACTGATGCTCTCATAGAGCAATTAGTCATGCGACTCCGTGGGACATCGGAGTACCCCTTGTTCCATCGCTTGGACTCTGTTTGTCCCTTGCAGGCCACGACGAGCACTCCGTTCCTACTGCCCACATCACATCGTCGTCCCGAAACTGACCCAAAAAGTACCTTTCCCGAATTATCCATTTGCCGTCCCGCACCAGCATGGCCTGCCCTTGTGACGCCTCGTGTCCACGCCGCGTGCACGGCTCTATGCACGCGATATGCGTCAACGACACGCACAGGCGCCACCCCGGAACCCAAACCCATCACCACAGGGGGTGGGGGGCGGGAGGGGCGAGCGATTGTGAATGACGAAATTTTGGGGATATATTTTATTTCCTTTTATCATTTTTACCTCGTCGTCACTTCGTCATGCGCGCGGCGCCTCTGCTGGTTCTGGTGTTCCTCTTGACGGTGGCATCGGGTACTTCGAAACATTCTTCTCACTTCGGGCCCCATGCCACGACAGATGGTTCCACGTTCCGCGTGATGCTCGCCACGCCGTGTTTCGGCGGCCAAGTCACGGATGCTTTTCATTTATCAGTGATTCGGGCGTACGGACATTAAAAAGACCCTCAACATGGAATAACCCTCACCTCCGCGACGGTGCCTGGCATCGCGGACCTTCCGAAAGCACGGGGGGCGCTCGTGAGTAAGTTTCTGAAGGATGAAGCGATGACCCACCTGTTTTTCATCGATGCGGACGTGCAGTTCGAACCGACGATGATTGAGAGATTTGTTTTTTCGGGACACGATTTAGTCGCCGGGATGTATCCGAAGAAACACATCAACTGGAATGGAATGACTGGGTACATAGAAACCCTCATGAGGGAAGACCCTGAAGCTGAAACCATAAAAATCGATTACCTAAACCCTAACAACCCTAACAACCC
>MDSY01106654.1_pt1 | contig 11753 bp, 10 predicted proteins | sample 811131 | NCBI WGS metagenome assembly MDSY01 (sample SAMN05326643, study PRJNA326480) | marine metagenome | isolation source: seawater | place: Atlantic Ocean: South West | collected 2010
ATTACTTTTAAAGAAGGTGTTATAAAAAATAGCCTATATAGTGCTGCTCTTAAAAATGGCATTAAGCCAAATACTATAATTGAATTCGCTAGGCTATATGGTTTTCAAGTAGATTTTCAAAGAGACATATGGAAAAATGATAGCTTTCAAATAATTTATGAAGAATTTAAAAATCAAGCTGGAGAGGTGGTTGAAACTGGCGATATAATTTATGCTAATCTGAATTTACAAAATAATGATTTACAACTTTATAGGTATGAATTTAAAAAAAACAAAATTGATTATTTTGATGAAAGTGGAAAAAGTATTCGTAAGACTTTAATGAAAACTCCGATTAATGGTGCAAGACTTTCTTCATCATTTGGAAAAAGGAAACATCCAATTCTAGGTTTTACAAAAATGCATACTGGAACAGATTTTGCTGCACCAAAAGGTACACCTATAATGGCTTCGGGCGATGGTGTAGTTGTAAGAGCCAGATGGTGTGGAGGTGGAGGAAATTGTATAAAAATAAAACATAATTCAACTTATCAAACTGTATATGCTCATTTATCGAAATTTGGCAAAGGTATAAAAAAAGGTAAAAGAGTAAAGCAAGGTCAAATAATAGGATATGTTGGATCGACTGGTCTTTCGACTGGACCACATTTACACTATGAAGTTATAGAAAATGGTAGAAAAATAAATTCACAAAAACTTAAATTGCCATCAGGTAAAATACTTAAAGGTAATGATAGAAAATTGTTTGAGGTTAATAAGATTAAAATTGATGTACTAAAATCTAATTTAATTCATAAAACAAACTAACAGATTATGTTATTTGCTTTGTATTATTATTATCTTCTTTAGAGGAATTACTATTGGTACTTTCTTTATTTTCTTGTAAATCAGTAGAATTGTTTATTGGTGCTTTTGATGCTTCTTGAGAAGTAATAATTCTAGAAAAATGATCTGCATGTTGTAAATAGTTCTCGGACAAAATTTTATCACCGTTAGATAAAGCTTCCCTTGCTAAGTCATTATATTTATCAACTAATTTTGAGGGATTTTGATTATTTCTTGAATGTTTTCTCTTAAATTCTAAATTATTACTAAAATCTCCACCTATTTTATGGCCATTTCCATTTCTTTTTTTAAAACCTCTGTCTCCATTAGATTTAAATCTATTTTTTCTATAATGATTTTTATAATTATTCATTTATTAATTTTTGTACTTACTATACATCTGTTTTTTCCTGAAAAATCTTTACAAATCTTGTTAATATAAAATCCATTTTCTCTTAAAAGTTTAAGTGACTTATTAGTTTGACCATCGCCTATTTCAATGATCAGCTTACCATTATATTTTAATAGTTTGTTTCCTTTTTTTATAACTTTTTTAATCTCTTTAAAACCATTAAGTCCTCCTGAAAGTGCTAACTTTGGCTCAAATAACTTAATTTCATCATCTAATCTAGCAAAACTTACCCTATCTATATATGGAGGATTAGATAAAATTAAATCATATTTATTCGAATTATATTTGTCAATATCGATATTAATAAATTTTATTTTATTTTCTAAGTGATGTAATTTTGCATTAATTTTAGCAACTTTTATTGCATTATTAGATAAATCTAGAGCATCTGCTCTACATTTAACTCTTTCTTTTATTATTGAAACTATAATGCATCCAGAACCTGTTCCTACATCTAAAATATTATATGACTTAGACGGTGGAATAAGTTTCAATGCTTCTTCTACTAAATGTTCTGTTTCTGGCCTAGGAATTAAAACTGATTTGTTTACAAAAAATTTATATTTCCAAAAATTTTTGTATTCCAAAATATAAGAAACTGGCTCTTTTTTTAGTCTTCTAAACAATTGAATATTAAATTTTTCTTTATCTTTTTTGCCTATATTTTCATTTAAATTAATCAATACTTCTTCTCTTTTTTTTTTTAAAATTTTCGATAATAATAATTCACTATCAAGAGAAAAATTTTTAATATTTTTTAATTTTAAAGACTTATTTGCTTGATTTAATATTTCTTGATATTTCATTTTAGATTATATTGCTAAGTTCTTCTTGTTGGGCCTGAATACTCAAATTTTCAATCATTTCATCAAATATTTCTCCTTCCATAAACTCTTCTAATTTATGAAGAGTTAAATTTATTCTATGATCTGTGACCCTTCCTTGTGGAAAATTATATGTTCTAATTCTCTCAGACCTATCTCCAGTTCCAATTTTACTTTTTCTATCTTTAGATCTTTCTTCGTCTCTTTTCTGTCTTTCTAGCTCATAAATTCTAGACCTTAAAATTTTAAGACCTTTTTCTTTATTTCTAATTTGAGACTTTTCATCTTGCTGACTAACAACTATGCCTGTGGGAATATGAGTAATTCTTACCGCTGAGTCTGTAGTATTTACACTTTGTCCACCTGGACCACTACTTCTGAATACATCTATTCTTAAATCTTTATCTTCAATTTTAACATCTACCTCTTCAGCTTCAGGCAATACAGCAACTGTAGCAGCAGATGTATGAACTCTTCCTTGAGTTTCTGTGTCAGGAACTCTTTGAACTCTATGGACTCCACTTTCGTATTTTAAAGAAGAATAAATATTTTTTCCTTTAATTGTTGCAATTACCTCCTTTAATCCTCCTGCATCACTTTTAGATATTGATATAATTTCTAATAACCACTTTTTTTTATGACTCACTTTTTCATACATTTTAAAAAGATCTGAAGCAAATAAACTAGCTTCTAATCCACCGGTTCCAGCTCTAATTTCAATTATTGCGTTTTTTGAGTCGGCTTCATCTTTAGGTAATAAAAAAAACTTAATTTTTTTCTCATTTATTTTATTATTTTTTTCTAAATCCTCTAACTCTGAAAAAGCTAATTCTTTGATATCTTTGTCAGAAGAATTATCATTAATAATTTTTTCCAAATCTTTTTTACTTTTTTCAAAGTTTCTATAGGCAACAGCCTCATTTATTATATCATTTAAATCTGAGTATTCTTTTGATTTTTCTGCAAATTTTTTTTTGTCAATATCACCTGAGGAAAGCTCTTTTTCTAGTTGAGCATGTTTTAAAATTATATTTTCTACTTTTGAAATTGGTACCATTAGTTATTTTTATCAATTTCTTCAGCTTTTTTTTCAACTAAATCAACAACTTTTGAAATTATTTCATCTGTTTTTATTTTTTCACTTTCTATACCTTTTAAATAAAGCATATTATTACCTTTGCCTCCACCGGTTATACCAATATCTGTTTGGGCGGCTTCTCCAGGTCCATTAACTACACATCCAATTATTGAGAGAGTTATTGGTGTTTTAATATGAGATAATTTTTCCTCTAATTTTTTAACTGTATCTATGACTTTAAAAGCTTGTCTAGCACAAGATGGGCAAGATATAATTTTTACGCCTCTCGTTCTTAAATTTAATGATTTTAAAATTTCATTACCTACTTTAATTTCCTCTATTGGATCATCAGATAATGATACTCTTATTGTATCTCCTATTCCATCTAATAACAATGTTCCAAAACCTATAGAAGATTTTATGCTTCCAGGCAAAAAACTTCCGGCTTCGGTAATGCCAAGATGTAATGGATAATCTGTTTTGTTTGATAATTGTCTATATGCTTCAATAGATAAAAAAACATCAGAAGATTTTACGCTTACTTTAAAATTAAAAAAATCTTCATCTTCAAGAATTTTAATATTCCTTAAAGCACTTTCAACTAGTGCCTCAGGACATGGTTCTTTGTACTTTTCTAAAATATCTCTTTCAAGAGAGCCTGAGTTTACACCAATTCTTATTGAACAATCATTATTTTTTGCTGCACTAATTACTTCTTTAATTTTTTTATTATCTCCAATATTTCCTGGATTTATTCTTAAGCACTTTGCTCCATTTTCTGCTGATTCAACTGCTCTCATATAATGAAAATGAATATCAGCAACTATGGGTACAGGAACATGTTTAACAATTTCCTTAAGAGCTTTTGTAGAATCTTCGTCTGGACAAGAAACTCTTACAATATCTGCACCTACTTCTGATATTTTATTAATTTGATTAATTGTATTTTTTATATCTTTCGTAAGAGTATTGGTCATCGATTGTACTGAAATTGGATTGTTTCCTCCAATCTTTACGTTACCAACGCTTATTTCTTTTGTCTTTTTTCTTTTTATATTTCTGAACGGTCTAATATTCATTTATTACTTATATAGTTTAAATTCTTTATGCAAAATTTTAATTGCTTTACTTGTATTTTTTTTATTTATCAATACTGAAATTTTTATTTCGGAAGTTGAAATCACTTGAATATTAATTTTTTGTTTTGCTAAGGCTTGAAACATACGGTAAGTGACTCCTGGAGTTGTAATCATTCCTACTCCTATTATTGAAACTTTAGATACATTCTTATCGAGTATTAATTTTTTAAAATTAATTTTATTATTTTTTCTAATAATTTTTTTTGTTTTATTTAAATCTTCAGATTTAACAGTAAATGTTAAATCGGTTTCTCTTCCATCTGCTGAGATGTTTTGGACAACCATATCTACATTTATTGAATTTTCTGATAAAGGCTTAAATATAGCAGCAGCAATTCCAGGTTTATCTACAACTCCAATTAAGGTTACTTTGGCATCATTTGCTGTTGAAGTAATTCCAGTAATAATTTTGTTATTTAATATATTTTTTCTTTTCGTAATTAATGTTCCTGATTTTTTTACAAAAGATGATTTAACTTCTATATTTATTCTATTTAGTCTTGCATCCTGAATAGAGTGAGGCTGCATAACTTTTGCACCTAAAGAAGCCATTTCTAGCATTTCCTCATATGAAATTTCTTTAATTTTTTTTGCTGATTTAAGTTTATTTGGATCAGTTGTGTAAACTCCATCTACATCAGTATAAATTATACACTTTTCTGCTTTAAAAAATTTAGCAAACATTATTGCACTTGCATCACTACCGCCCCTGCCTATTGTTGTAATTCTATCTTTTAAATTAATGCCTTGAAATCCTGCAACTATTGGGGTGCCACCTGAATTTAAATATTTTAATATTATTTTTTTATTTATGTTGTTGATTCTAGAAAATTTATGCTTTCCCTCTGTTATTATAGGAATTTGCCAAGCCAGCCATGATCTAGACTTATAACCTTTATCTACTAATTTTCCTGCAATTAAAGAACAAGACATTTGTTCACCCGCTGAAACAAGAACATCATATTCTGAATCAGGAAAATTTTTACTTATTTTTTTTGACTTGTTAATCAAATCATTTGTCACACCACTCATTGCTGAAGAAAGAACAATAACTTTATATTTTTTTTTTATGTAATTAGTTATTATATTTACAACTTTTTTAATTCTTTTTATGCTTCCTACCGAAGTTCCACCAAATTTTAAAACTATAATTTTCATTGAATTTTTTTTTAATAAAATCTAAAATATATTGATAAAATACATCTTCATTGTAATGTCAATAAACAATGAAAATTAACACAATAAATAAAAAAGAAATAGAAAAATTTTCTAAAATTGCAGAAGAATGGTGGAATCCTAATGGAAAATTTAAGCCATTGCACAAATTTAATCCAATTAGAATTAAATATATCAAAGAAAATATAGTAGGAGATTTAAAAATAAAAAATAAAGAAAATCCGCTTAAGGGTCTAAATATATTAGATATAGGTTGTGGTGGAGGATTGTTGTGCGAGCCTATGGCAAGACTAGGAGCAAATGTAGTTGGAATTGATGCATCAAAAAAAAATATAGAAGTTGCCAAATATCATTTAAAAAAAAGTAAACTCAAAATTAAATATTATAATACTTCCCCAGAAAATTTTATAACAAAACAAAAGTTTGAAATAGTTTTAAACATGGAAATTGTAGAACATGTAGAAGATGTAAGCATATTTATAAATCAAAGTTCAAAATTTTTAAAAAAATCTGGTTTAATGTTCATTGCAACCCTGAATCAAACTCTTAAATCATACCTATTTGCAATTATTGGTGCAGAATACATTTTGAGATGGTTGCCAATAGGAACTCATGAGTGGGAAAAATTTGTTAAACCATTAGAATTAATTAAAATTTGTAAAAAAAATTCATTAAATTTAAGAAAACTTGATGGAATGAAATTTAACCCACTTTTAGATGAGTGGAATGTTTCATCTGATAATTCAGTAAATTATATTGCAAAGTTTAAAAAAATTTAATTTTCCTTATCTTCTATCCAAGGAATAATTTCCGTTTCTATACCTTCTTCTTTCAATTCTTTAACATCTTCTAATGAAGCATTTCCATAAATTCCCTTTTTTGGTTTTTTTTTTTCGTAATGGATTGCTCTTGCCTCATAAGTAAAGTTATCTCCAACAAATTCAAAATTTTGTTTAATAAATTTTTGATAATTTTTTAATGTTTTTTTTACTTCTTTTAATTTTTCTGGATTGTCTACTTTAGATTTCTTTTTTGAATTAGCTAAATTTGGCATCATTAAAGACTTTTCAATATTTAACGATTGGCAGTTTTTACAATTCAAAAGTTTTAATTTTTTTAATCTATCAAAATCTTTTGATGATGAAAACCAGCTTTCAAATTTTATTGAACAATCTTTGCACTCCAGAGAATATTTTATCATAATAACTATTTAATAATTAATTTAGTAAATTTCAATATTTCTAAGATCTATAATCTGAATTAATTTCAATATATTTTTTTGTCAAATCCATGGTGTATGCAGTAAAATTTTTATTTCCTTGACCAATATTGACAGTGACTTCCAGAGCATAATTTTTCATATACTCGCTAACTTTTAATTCATCATATTTTTCATATAGTGATCCGTTAAAAAAAACTTTATGTGGTCCGATGTTTATTGCGAGCTTATTAACATCAATCTTTGCATCAGTTTTTCCTACAGCCATAGCTATTCTTCCCCAATTGGGGTCTTCGCCTGCAAAAGCAGTTTTGACCAAAGGGGAATTGGCGATTGAAAAAGAAATATTTTTTGCATCTTTGTCTGTTTTACAGTTAATGCATCTTATAGTAATAAATTTTGATGCACCCTCTCCATCCGCGGCAACCCTTTTTGCTAAATTTAATAGCACTTCATTAACTCCTTTGTGAAAATTTTTTAATTTAATATCATTAGAATTTCTAATTAATGGATTTTTTACTATATTGGTCGAAAAAATTGAAACCATATCATTAGTGCTAGTATCACCATCGCAAGAAATTGCATTAAATGTAGTTTTAATGTTTTTGGAAAGAATTTGTTTTAAAACTGAAGAAGATAAATTTGCGTCTGTAAAAATAAATCCCAATGTTGTTGCCATATTTGGAAAAATCATTCCTGACCCTTTTGCTATTCCATATATTTTTACATTATGTGATCCAATTTTACATTCTGCCATTGCTAGTTTTGGTTTTAAATCTGTTGTAATAATTCCCATGGCTGCCTTAATCCAAATTAATTTGTTTTGAGTATATTTTATATTTTTAATTAAATTTGAAATACTATCTTTAATTTTGTTTAATGGAAATTTTTCTCCAATAGTACCTGTTGATGCAAACAAAATTTCATTTTGTTTAATCTTTTTCGGACTCTCTTCATCAGAATATTGTTTTTCAGTTAAATTTTTAGATAAACACAAAGATAAATCTTTTATAGCTTTTAATCCACCCACGCCAGTTAATGCATTCGCATTTCTTGTATTAACTAACAATGCACTAATTTTTTTAGATTTAATTTTTTTGTTCCATTTAATATTTTCAGATATTAATTTTGACTGTGTATAGACAGAAGCATAACTGGCACCCTGTCTAAAGTAGAACAACACTAAATCATCTCTTTTTTTTTCATATAAGCCAGCACTAACTGTTGAAATTGAAAGACCATCTATATGATCTAAATCTTGAAAATCAGCAATTTTTGTCTTTCTGTCTCCATTATCAAAAAAGTTGTTAATGTTAAAATCCATGATATTTAAATTATTAAAAAAATTACTATATAATCTTAATATTTATTTATAAATCAAAATGTTTAACCCATTAAATCTAATTTCAAAGATAATTAAAAGCGGAAATCAAAAAGAATTAGATCGTATAGATAAAATCGTAAAAAAAATAAATTCATTAGAAAGTGAAATAGAAAGACTAAACGACACTGAGTTTCCTAATAAAACTGATCAATTAATAGAAAAATTAAAAAATGGGATAAAAATTGATGATATCCTTCCAGAAGCTTTCGGGCTAGTTAGAGAAGCGTCTAAAAGAATCAATAATGAAAGACACTTTGATGTTCAAATGATTGGGGGTGTGGTTCTTCATGAAAATAAAATTGCTGAAATGAAAACTGGAGAAGGAAAAACTTTAACAATTGTTTTATCGGCATATTTAAATGCTTTAGAAAAAAAAGGTGTACACATCGTTACTGTAAATGATTATTTGGCAAAAAGAGATAGTGAAAATATGGGAAAAATTTATAATTTTCTAGGATTAAGTTGTGGTTATATCAATACAGGACAAACAGATCATGAAAGAAAAGAAAATTATAATAAAGATATAACTTATGCAACAAATAGTGAATTAGGCTTTGATTATCTTAGAGATAATATGAAATTTTCTAAGCAAGAAATGGTTCAAAGAAATCATTATTATGCAATTGTCGACGAAATCGACTCTTGTTTAATTGATGAGGCCAGAACTCCTCTAATAATTAGTGGTCAAGCAGAAGATAAAACTAGCCAATATATTGCTATTGATAAGTTGATAAATAATTTAAAAAATGAAGACTTTGAAATCGATGAAAAAGATAAAAATATTTTACTTACGAATAAGGGTATAGATAACATTGAAAAAATTTTTTCGAATGCAGGAATATTAAAGAACAACAACTTCTACGATCCAGAAAATTTACATCTGGTTCACCATGTTAATCAAGCTTTAAGAGCAAATCATCTTTTTCAAAATGGTAGAGATTATATTGTAAAAGATGGACAAGTAATTATTATTGATGAACAAACTGGAAGACAATTACCAGGTAGAAGATTTGGTGATGGTTTGCACCAAAGTTTAGAGGCAAAAGAAAAATTAACTGTAAATTCAGAAAATCAGACTTTGGCATCAATTACATATCAAAATTTTTTTAAACTTTATAATAAATTATCTGGATGCACAGGAACTGCCCAAACAGAGTCGGAAGAATTCTTTGAAATATATAATTTGCCAGTAGTTTCAATTCCAACAAATAAAAAGATGATAAGAAAAGACTGGAACGATCAAATTTTTAGAACTTCAAATGAAAAAGATGAAGCAATAATTAATAAAATTGCAGAATGTAATAAAATTGGACAACCACTTTTAGTTTTTACTGCAAGTATAAATAAATCAGAATATTATTCTAATTTGTTAAACCAAAAAGGAATTCAACACACAGTTTTAAATGCTAAAAATCATCAAAAAGAAGCTGAAATAATTGCTAATGCTGGAAAAAAAAACTCAATAATAATAACTACAAGTATTTCTGGTAGGGGTGTAGACATTAAATTAGGTGGTTTAAATGAGGCTCAAAAAGGAGAAATTAAGAAAATTGGGGGTTTATTTGTTATTGGAACAGAAAGAATGGAAAGTAGAAGAGTAGATAATCAAGCAAGAGGTAGATCTGGAAGACAGGGTGATGAAGGAAATTCAATTTTCTTTGTAAGTTTAGAAGATGATTTAATGAGAATATTTGGCTCAGAATCAATGAACAATATACTTGAAAAGTTAGGTTTAAAGGATGGAGAAAGTATTGATCACCCCTGGATAAATAAAGCCTTAGAAAGAGCGCAACAAAAAGTAGAGGCCAGAAATTTTGACATCAGAAAGACACTTTTAAAATTTGATAATGTTTTGAACGATCAAAGACAAGTTATATTTAGCCAAAGAAATAATGTTATAAATGATAAAGATGCAAATAAATATGCAGATGATTTTTTGATTGAAGTACTAAATGATTTAAAATCACTTAAATCTAAACATGCAAATAATCCAAATTTAAAAAGTTTTCCAAGCCAATTAAAATCATTATTAGGTAAATCATTTAATGATGAAGAAATAAATAAATTAATTATGACAAAAGATGGTGAGTTTGAAAAAATAATAAATGAAAAATTTTTAGAAAAGAGAGAGGAAAGAGTAAAAATAATTGGTAAAGAACAATCTACCGATATAGAAAAAAAGATTTTTTTACAATTAATTGATCAAAATTGGAAAATGCATATACAATATCTTGAACAGCTTAGACAAGTAATAGGTTTAAGATCTTATGGACAAAGAGATCCTCTTGTAGAATATAAAAAAGAAGCTTTTATGTTATTTGAAAGCCTATTAAATAAATTGAAGTCAGATTTATTAACAATTTTATTTAATTTGAAAATTATAGAAAATTCTGAAGAAGAAAATTTCGATGATAAAAGACATAATAAATTCAAAGAAATATCAAAAACAAAAATAGGAAGAAACGAACTATGTCCTTGTAATTCAGGAAAAAAATACAAACACTGCCACGGTGCTCTATAAAATAATTATACCAATTAAAATTAATAATAATAATGAAATACCTGAGTATAAAATTTTGTCTTTTATTAAATTTATTTTAATTTTTTCTATAATATTTTCCTTCATTGAAAGATTGTCAGATAAATTCGATTTACTAGTAAATCCTTTATTTCTACCAATTGATAAAAACTTATTTTTTCTATGACTTAAAATTTCATCTTTTTCCATTGTTGAAAAAAACATTAAATTTCTTTCTATTGAGCTTTTTACATTTTCCAATATTAAATCTCTATCTCTATGAGCGCCTCCAGTTGGTTCTGGAATAATTTCATCAATTATCTCCAAATTTAAGAGATCTTTAGATGAGAGTTTCATTGCTTTAGAAGCTTCTAAAGTTTTTTTTGGATCTCTCCATAATATTGTTGCACATCCTTCTGGAGAAATTACCGAATAAATTGAATTTTGTAGCATTAATACTTTATTTGAAGAAGCTAGAGCTATAGCTCCTCCTGACCCTCCTTCTCCAATAATTATTGAAATATTGGGCACTCTTAACTGCATGCAGCACTCTATGGATTTGGCTATAGCTTCGGCCTGACCTCTTTCTTCAGCTCCAACTCCAGGATAAGCTCCTGGAGTATCAATAAAAGAAATAATTGGAATATTAAACTTGTCTGCTAATTTCATTAATCTAATTGTTTTTCTATATCCCTCAGGTCTCATCATGCCAAAATTTCTATCAATCCTACTCTCAAGATCTTCGCCCTTTTCTTGTGCGATAATTAATACTGATTTATTATTAAATTTTCCAAAACCCGAAATTACTGATTTATCTTCACCATAAAATCTGTCTCCAGAAAGCTGCACAAAATCCTCAAACAGATTATCTACAAAAAATTTCGCCTTTGGTCTGTTTTCATGTCTTGCAACCAAAGTTGTTTGCCAATGATCGAGATTAGAATAAATTTCTTTAAGTTTGTTTTCTATTTCACTCTGAACTTTTGATATTTTTGATGTATTAACTTCAGACAAACCTTCCTGATTATATGGATCTTTTAATTTATCTAATTCTAATTCAAGATTTTTTACTTCATTCTCAAAATTTAAATAATTTTTCATTAAAATTTCTTTATTATATTTAAAAAAGGCAATAAAGTGTCAAAAAAATATTAAAATAATACTTAAAAAAAGATAAC
>MDSY01092485.1_pt1 | contig 11752 bp, 10 predicted proteins | sample 811131 | NCBI WGS metagenome assembly MDSY01 (sample SAMN05326643, study PRJNA326480) | marine metagenome | isolation source: seawater | place: Atlantic Ocean: South West | collected 2010
CTATCATTCCCCAGGACATCTCCAATTGAATCTAAAAAGGCTGTCCCGTATCCATCTGCCATATCAAGGCCATTTTTATCTAAATATGGACCAGTGGGAGAATCTGATCTTCCAACTCGGATTTTATAAGTGCTATTTAATTGATTGCAGCAACCTTCCCAATTCGCAAAAAGATAATAATAATTGTTATTAGGGTGATTATAAACATATGCAGCCTCAATATTATTTTCAAAAAAGGCTGTTCCCCCATAATTAGCAAGATGAGTAAATCGTTGATCATTATCGCTAAAAGTTTTATTGTCAGAACTATCCTTTAGTAATCCACTTTGAGGATTTAACTCAACGATGTAAATACCCTTCGCATGAGAACCATATACCATCCAATGCCTATCATCCTTATCAATAAACACTGATGGATCGATGGCAAATGGTTGATTATAATTTTCTGACTCAATGACAAAATCACTGGAAGGGATAAAAGTTAAATTATCAATATTTCCAGACACATCTGCAAAACCAATTCTAGACTCATGATTATCTTCGTTAATAACAGCTGAGTGATATAACCTTAGTTGATTATTATTCAATTTTAAAATTGATGGTGCCCACAATGAATTACCATCATACCAACTTGGTGAATTACTCTCATAAATGTCATCTCCTAATAGTATCCACTCGTTATTATTTGTATCGTACTTTGACCACTCGACGGCACTTGCAAATGATAATATTTGGCCGTTTAAATTAATTAATTGAGCTGGGTCGTGAACATCAGGTGCAATTATTGGGTTTATTTCAAGCGCAATAATTGGTTCCGTATTTTTGTTACAACCTAAAATTAATAAAATAGAGAATCCGATAAATATGCTTTGTTTATTCATTATGACATGATTTTTAAACGATTAGCTAACTACTACTCCACTGTAACGGAATGATTTAATAAAGAAGGTATTTTAGGATCAACCTATAAAACACTCCTACTCTACCGTTACTGACTTAGCCAGGTTCCTTGGTTGATCAACATTACATTCTCTTTGAACAGCTACATGATAACTTAAAAGTTGTAAAGGAATTGTTGTCAATAAAGGAGTAAGACAATCTAATGTCTCTGGAATCTCGATAACAGAATCTGAAAGCGCTTTCACTTCGCTTTCTCCATAGCTTGTCACGGATATGACTTTCCCTTTCCTTGCTTTGACTTCTTGAATGTTAGAAACAATTTTTTCATACATACCACCTTTGGGGGCCACTATTATAATAGGCATGTTCTCATCAATAAGAGCAATAGGCCCATGCTTCATCTCCGCTGCCGGGTATCCTTCTGCATGTATATAACTAATTTCCTTAAGCTTTAATGCTCCTTCCAATGCTACTGGGAAGTTAAAGCCCCTTCCTAAAAACAATGCGTTATTTGATTTATTTAACGATTTTGCGATAGACTGTACCTTATCGTCAAGTTCAAGCATCGATTCAATTTTAGCCGGAATCAATTTTATCTCTTTCGCAATTTCCTTAAACCTGCTCTTGCTCAGATTATCATTGCTTCTACCCAAATAAAGAGCAATCATTGCCAAAACAGTCACTTGAGCAGTAAATGCTTTTGTTGATGCAACTCCGATTTCTGGACCTGCATGCGTAAAGGCTCCCGCATCAGATTCACGGGCAATGGATGAGCCCACAACGTTACAGATCCCAAATACACATGCCCCTGCTTTTTTTGCCATTTTAATTGCAGCGAGCGTATCTGCTGTTTCTCCCGATTGGGATATTGCGATAACAATATCATCCGGATTGATTATTGGATTACGATATCTGAACTCAGAAGCATATTCTACTTCTACTGGAATTCTGGCTAAATCTTCAATTATATATTCGCCAACTAAACCCGCATGCCATGATGTTCCACAACCTATTATCAATATCCTATTTGCTTTTTCTAATTTATCCGAAATTGCATCTAGACCTGCCATTCTGACTTGAGCATTATTTACAAAAAGTCTCCCACGAATAGTATTCAAAATAGAAGTGGGCTGCTCAAATATCTCTTTTAGCATAAAATGATCATAACCGCCCTTTTCTATACTATCTAGGTCCATCTGTAATTTATGGATCACTGCATCTACTGGTTGATCTGATTCAATAGTTCGTATCGATACTCCATTAGTTGAGAGAATAGCCATTTCTCCATCTTCTAAATAGATGACCTTTTTTGTTAAGTCAATAAAGGGTGTTGCGTCTGATCCAATAAAAAACTCGCCATTACCAAGACCTACGACTAAAGGTGAGCCTAGTCTTGCGGAAACTATAAAATTTGGTTCTTTTTTTGAAATGACTGCAATAGCGTAAGCTCCTACTACTTCTCTTAATGCAAGTCTGACTGCTTGATCTAAAGAAACTTTTTCCTCTCTCTGAACATATTCAATAAAATTTATAAGAATCTCGGTATCCGTCTCACTTTTAAAAGTATAATTCTTATGTAACAATAACTGCTTTAATGAGTCACAATTTTCTATAATTCCATTATGAACTATTACTAAATCACCATTATTGGAAACATGAGGGTGAGCATTAACGTCATTAGGTTCGCCATGCGTAGCCCATCTGGTGTGACCAATACCGATGTTAGCTAATTTATTTTTTTCGCCAATCAGGTTTTCGAGGTCCTGTACTTTCCCTTTACATTTATAGACTTTTAAATCACTATTGTAGAGGGCGATTCCAGATGAGTCATAGCCTCTATATTCTAATCTTCTCAGACCATTAATTAAAATAGAATAAGCCTCTTTTTTTCCCAAATAACCGACGATTCCACACATAGTATTTTAAATTTCGTTATTCCTGTTTTGACAAATAGAGTTTCAAACTCATTGGCTCTACAGGGTCAAGATTTCCATTTAAAACAGCACGGCTTGCGGTTGATGACATTCCATCCGGCACCAATAAAATTCTTCCTTCAGTCGAATCACTTCCATTTAAAATTTGTTGAACAAACTTTGTTATCTCAAGAGTGTAAGACTGGTCGCGTAAAATAGATTGAATATTTAAGTTCCCTCCTGTTGAAAAATCTAGATATTCCTGCATTAGAATTCTATCATTTCCTGAAACCATAAAAGCATTAAGTTTTGTTGGAGGAAAATATTCAAGAGATGAACCTTCTCTAATTGGGATTTTTAATTCTGCATGATTAACAAAATAATTTGAATCCTTTAAATAGTTAATATTCTTTAAATTTACAGATGTAACAGCACCCCCCATCGCCTGAACATATGAAGTGATCTCACCATTTAACGTATCCTGATTATCAAAGTTGAAAAGTGAATTTGTTTTATCGAACTCAAACATATTAACACTGTTTACTCCATAGACATTATTGATTCCCCTCCAAGAAAGTAGATCAAAATAATTATACCCCGGCCCTATTGTGTCCGACCTTAAACTATCATTTGTAAAATATATTCTTATTCGGAAATCACTTTCCGCAGGAGAAAATTGATAAATAGCTTTATTATTTGAATGCCCGGTTATTTGAATGCCTTTGAAATAATCTGTGAAAGATTCATTAGAAGAAAAATTCAAAGTGTCATCTTTAGAAGCATCAATTATATTGGATTGTAAAAAAGCCTTATTTATTTTTAAAAACATCACCTGATTAGGGCTCACCATGCCTGTTCGCGTTGACAATCGGCTGGGATTAGGTTTTAATACTGTATCACAAAGCACGGTGGAACTCGAAAATTGACTCGTGGCGTAATACAAATCATCTATATCTATACCATCTTCAAGATGAGATATTGTGATTCCAAAATCTGCCGCAGTATCACCATACCAGCCTGCAAAAGGCAATGATATAAATGCAGAATCTACAACTACATTACTATCTCCAAAGTCTGGACTAACTGAACCTAGAACAAACTCAGTAATAAAATTTGAAGATGATATTCCAAATACCGGGTCATCATAATTGCCAACCATTAAAAATGTTGGATTTAACGTTACGAGAGAATCAAACTGTTCTGTCGTGCTGATAACCTCAATCGTATCAAAATAGTTTAGATCGAAGCCGTCACCATCAACAAAATCAATGGCTACAGCGCCAGAGTTTCGTTCACACGAAATAAATGGCACAATAACCCAAGCCAACAGATAAAAAATACGCATAAAACTAAATGTTACTCGAATAATGATTCATAGAATGAATCGAGATCAGCAGGGGAGTCAATAAATACTTTTCCATCAACAACTTTTACACCAGCAGATTCTGCAGCATCAATTTGAACCTGAGGGACTTCGTCATTCATCTTTAAAACTACATCAACATGCTTGACTGCTCCTGCGAAAAGATTATCAGATGTCGGTTTGTTAAATTCTTCCATATCCTCAACACCGTCAAATTTCATACCCTTTGTGATGCCTGAATCTAACTCCCCATCGAATCCATCGCCAAATAAGCTGTAAACCAATTTTGCATCATTAAAATATGGATCCTCAGAATTAAATTGACGTAAATATGCTGGCATGGCTGTACTCATCCATCCCATAAAATGAATAACATCTGGCTTCCAGCCTAATTTTTTTATGGTTTCAATTATACTCTTACAGAAAAATAGGGTCCGTTCGCCATTGTCTTTATAAAATTTATTTTCCTTATCAACCCAGGTGCCTTTTCGCTTAAAGTAATCCTCATTATCTATAAAATAAACTTGGATTCTAGCACCTGGAATGGACGCCACTTTAATTATTAAAGGCTGATCTAAATCATTGATAACCACGTTTATGCCGCTCAAACGAATTACTTCATGAAGTTGATGACGGCGTTCGTTTATCGAGCCAAACCGTGGCATGAAAACACGTATTTCATGACCTTTGTCATTCATTTTTTTTGGGAAAGCCAATCCCGCCTTTGCCAAATCACTATCCGGGAAATAGGGTTTTATCTCGTGAGATACATATAAAATTCGTCTTTTTGCCATCAATGCAAAGGTATGAAATTTATCTTTCCCCTGATTTAATGGGAGCTTAGTTATAGTTTAGCCACAAATTATGAGATAAGTGAAAATTATTGATACTATAGATTCTTATTCTTCCTTTAAAAATGGCATTTTAAAAGGAGAAAAAATAGGCTTCATTCCCACGATGGGCGCACTTCATGCTGGACATGCCTCGCTTATTAAGCAAGCGCAAAAAGAATGCGAATATGTCATTGTAAGCATCTTTGTGAATCCAACTCAATTTAACAATTCTAAAGATTTTAAGAATTACCCTTCAGATTTAAAAGGTGATATCTCTATTTTAGAGAGTCTTGATGTCTCGTTATTATTTAACCCCTCTGAAAAAGTTATTTATCCAAATGGAGCCAAAATAAAAGACTACAATCTTGACAACATCGACAATAAGCTAGAGGGGTCATTAAGGCCTGGGCACTTTCAGGGAGTTGCCACTGTGGTTGATCGTTTGTTTGATCTTTTAAAACCTGATCGGGCATATTTTGGATTAAAAGATTACCAACAAGTTCAGGTTATAAAAAAATTAGCTTCAATTCGTGGAGATCATCCTGAAATAATAGCATGCCGTATTATAAGAGAAGATACTGGCCTGGCCATGAGTTCGAGAAATTCAAGGCTTAATGCAAAGCAGAAAAAAGCAGCAGCTTCAATTTTCCGGGCGTTGAAGTTTGCTGAAAAGGAGATTCGCACATTTCCTGTGCCACCGGATGCGCTCAGACGAGAAATGAAAGCAATTATTAATTCCAGCGGAGAATTAAGGGTAGAGAAAATATTATTTGCATTCTCCAATAGTCTGGACTTGATAGATGATCCGGATTCACCATTAGACCATTACAACGAAAGCGTCCAGTGTTTTATTTCAGCACTCGCGGGGGACGTTCGTTTGATTGACAATTACTGCGTTTCTTAATAAAAAATAATTGCTTCAAGTTCAACCATTACTTTTGCTTTCAATATGACTATCGACGTGCTTTTTAGCAAAATTCATAGAGTAACCGTTACAGGTGCTGAACTTCATTATATTGGTTCTATAACTATAGATAGGATTCTGATGAATGCGGCTAATTTAATTGATGGCCAAAAAGTGAGTATCGTAAATATCAATAATGGTCAAAGATTTGATACATATGTAATCCCCGGCAAAGAAAATTCTGGAGAAATTAAACTAAACGGTCCAGCAGCCAGGCTCGCGGAAAAAGGGGATGTCATAATTATAATTTCTTATGCAGCAATGACACAAGAAGAAGCTCAAAAACATGAGCCAACCATTGTCTTTCCAGATGAAAATACCAATAGATTAAATTAATATGGTTAAGTTTAAAATTCCAACTTGGTTAAAGACATTGGGCTTTATTTTCTTAGCATCTATTTTGATCTATTTCGCATTTCGAAGTGTTAACCTAAGCGAAGTTTGGATACATGCTAAAAAAGCGAAGTGGAGTTATATAGCGATTAGCTTTTTAATAGGTTATGCCGCAATTATATCAAGAGGGAACAGGTGGACTCTAGTTTTAGATGGTTTAAATAAATCCGTGCCACGCTGGCACGCAATTCATGCTACTGCGTTTGGATATTTGATGAATCAAGTATTGCCCAGAGCTGGAGAGGTTGCTAGAGCTACCGCCCTAAATCGATCTGATAAGATTCCCGTAAATATTTTGATTGGAACCATCATTATTGAGAGAACTATTGACTTGTTAATGATGGGCATATTAGTTGGAGTCACGTTTATTCTTTCCAGCGGGGAAATTCAAAGCTTTCTTTCGATTACAGACTCAGGTATTTCTGGTGACGTTGAATCTTCGAATAGTGCTCTTAAGATAACCGTTACAGGGTCAGTAATTTTGATTTCCATCCTTTCATTTTACTCGAAAAAAGTTAAATCAAGTCTTTTATTTAGTTGGATCAAAAATTTTGTTTCGGGAATGTTAGATGGGATCAAATCTGTAGGAAAATTAGAAAATAAAACAAAGTTCTGGCAGCACACGATCTTTATTTGGGTTTGCTACTTCTTAATGGTATATCTATGTTTTTTTGCTTTTCCATTTACTGAAGACTTGTCTGTTGTTCAAGGATTATTTGTTATGACTGCTGCTGCAATTGGTTATCTAGTACCTGTCCCAGGGGGCGTTGGCGCTTATCATTACTTAGTGGCAATGGCCCTGGTAGTTCTGGGGAGAAGCTATGAGCAGGGGCTCGCTTTTGCTACTGTTGTCCATGCAACTCAAACTTTAATGATGATCAGTAGTGGGATTGTTGGTTTCTTCGCTTTAACTTCGAAAAAAGTGAAATCTTCTTCAAATGGCAGCGATTAAAAAAGCCTGGTTTTGTCAATCTTGTGGTTCTCAGCACCCCCAATGGCTTGGGCAGTGCAAATCTTGTAATGAATGGAATACTCTCGTTGAAGAAATTTTAGAAAAAGCATCAAAAGAATCAACGCCATGGTCAAGCGACACTAAAAATACTCCAATAGCAATTTCACAAATAAATAGCCTCGAAGTAGGCAGAAAAACAACTGGGGACATTGAGTTTGATCGGGTTCTTGGAGGTGGAATAGTCCCTGGTAGTTTATGCCTATTGGGAGGAGAACCGGGTATTGGCAAGTCAACTTTACTTCTACAAATAGCAATTAAAAAAGGCAAAAAAGTACTTTATGTAAGTGGTGAAGAAAGTCTTCAACAGATAAAAATGAGAGCTGAACGAATTGGCATCGAAGATGACAAATGCCATGTTTTAGCTGAAGTTTCAACAATAAAAATATTAGAAGCTGCAGAAAAAATATCTCCGGAATTATTAATAATTGATTCCATCCAAACAGCATATACACCTAACCTCGATTCCTCAGCAGGTTCCGTTTCCCAAATCAAAGAAGCCGCGGCAGAGTTCTTACGATACTCCAAGTCAAGACATGTTCCAGTCATACTTGTTGGTCATATAACCAAAGACGGAGGCCTCGCTGGCCCCAAAATATTAGAGCATATGGTTGATGTAGTACTTCAATTTGAAGGAGATCGTCATCATTTATATAGAATCCTTCGTTCTCTCAAGAATCGTTTCGGTAGCACTCAAGAACTAGGGGTATATCAAATGGACAATAAGGGGCTCAATGGAATAACAAACCCAGGTGGGGTCTTATTGGGGCAAAGAGAAGAGGGTAGAAGTGGTTCAGCAATAGGGATTGCGTGCGAAGGGACACAGCCATTGCTTGTCGAGGTTCAAGCTCTTGTTAGTCCTGCTGTTTACGGGACTCCACAAAGATCTTGTACAGGATTTGACACTAGAAGGTTAAATATGCTTCTTGCAGTTCTAGAAAAACGATGCGGTTTCCGATTAGGATCAAAAGATGTGTTTTTAAATATCACTGGAGGAATGCGGATTGAAGACCCAGCATTGGATCTAGCTGTCTGTGCTGCTATTTTATCAAGTAATTCTGACATCCCAATTCCACAAGGAATGGCATTTGCCGGAGAGGTTGGATTAAATGGTGAAATTCGCCCGGTGAATCGAATAGATCAAAGAATAAAAGAGGCTAAAAAAATAGGTTTTGAAACTATTTTTTATGCTGAACAATCAGATTCTAAAAACCATTTCCCCACTAAAAACTGTATCACGATTAAAATAATGGAACAGTTAGTTACATCTCTTTTTGGATAAAAGCTATTTTGAAATTAGGTCGGCAATTTCGCCTAAGTCCGGAGTAATAATTATCTCTGTCCTTCGGTTTCTTGCTTTATTTTCAGCATTATCATTTGCAACAATTGGCATAAACTCTCCTCGTCCCGACGCTTGAATCTGTTTGGAGGCAACACCTTTTTCGATAAGTATTTTTACAACGGAGGTAGCTCTCATTACAGAGAGATCCCAATTGTCTCTGACTTGTCCTTTCCCATAATAGGCGTCATCGTCTGTGTGTCCCTCTACAGCAATATTAAGATCTTGATTCTCCCCTAGTACTTGCGCCAATTTTTGTAATGCAGAAACGCCATCTCTCTGAATTTCCCATTTACCTGACGCAAACATTAGCCTATTATCAAGACTCACATAAACTTGGCCATTTTTCATACTAACAGTTAATCCCCTATTTTCAAACCCTAATAAGGCATTTGCAATCCGTTTTCTAAAGTATTGTGCAGTTGAGTCTTTACGTGCAATCAATGACTCCAATTCATTCACTCGTCTTTCTCTTGATTGTAATGCTAATTCAAGATTTATAAGACGAGATTGTTCCAGCTTTAAGGAATCTTCTTTAGCTGCCAACCTTTTAGCTAAAGATTCCATTTGCTCTAGCATTATTTTATTCTCTCTTAAATTAGCTGCCACCAATGAGCTATTATTATTAAGTGCATACTGATAATTAGCATTTAAATCATCGAATGACTTTTTCAGTTTGCGATATTTCCTGCCTTTAGCGATTGAATCCGTCATTAAAGTATTTAATGCCATTCTCATCACTTTCACATCTGATGAAATTTCTTTTAGATCAGTTTCAGCTCTATCTGTTGTGCTCTTTAAATTTTGATTTTCACCAACAACTACATTATATGATTCCTGTAGCTCGGAATGGACTTTTGGAGAAACGCAGGATAGGGTTGCTATTAAAAGAAAACCATTTAAGAATATTCTTTTTACCAGATTTTGTAACATATCAGAAAACTTCAATTTTATATAAAGGTAATTGGCAATTGCCATTCTAAAAGAACTGGACAATGGTCACTTAATTTCAACTCATATAAGTGACTACAACTCTTTGCTGCTTTGCTGGCTGAAGGACTTAACCAAAACCCATCAATACGCCAACCTATATTTTTTTCTCGACTTCGTGATTGATAGCTCCACCATGTAAAGTTCTCTGGAGCAGAATTAAATATTCGAAACGCGTCCCTCCAGCCTTCTCTTTCTAAATTATCCAACCAACTCCTTTCCTCGCGCGTGAATCCAGGTTTTCCTGAAAGTCTTTTAGGGTTATGAATGTCAATTTCTCTATGACAAATATTCCAGTCTGCAGCTATAATTATATTAGAATGCCGCTTGCTTAAATCATCTATATAATCTTTAAATGCCTTTAAAAATTCTAGCTTATAAAACTGACGTTTATTACTTAGTGCGCCACTAGGGAAATATGCATTGACTATCACAACACCAGGATATTCTATTAGCATAACTCTCCCCTCATCATCCCATTTGCTGTCTCCCATCCCTAAAAAAACATTTATTGGTGGATTCTTGGCAATTGCTAAAACCCCACTGTATCCTTTTTTCAAGGCAGAAAATAATCTTTTCCAATATCCTGGAAATAAGTTATCAATAGCCTCAAAATCATCATAACGAACTTCTTGAAAAAGAAGAAGGTCCGCATCAGTAGATTCCCACCAGCCGACCATTCCTTTTTTTACACAGGCGCGAATACCATTACCGTTGAGGCTAATGATTCGCATTATATTTATTCGAGAGTCAAACGCGCCTCTCCAATTTTTTCATTGGAAGTATAAACCGCAAGAGTATATGATCCACTTGCCAATTCTGTTTGAACATCAAACGATAGGCAACATCCAGTTGGCTCCCCATTAAAATTAATCACTTGAGACGAAGAGTATATCATCTTTTCACCATTGACCCACATGGTTTTTTCGTCAGTACTTGCCGCCAAAACACGTCGATCAGGGGTGTTGATTCGCAAATACAATGTTCGCTCTCCTTTTGCCGCTAAGGTGTTTTTTGAAATTGTCATGCAGGCTTTGACTCTGTTGGCGCGATTGGCAGAATTTGTGGCTTTCTCAACCCCTTTAGAGTTTAACTTGTAAGCACTTGCCTCAATGCTACTGAGCTGCAATTTTGCGCCTTTTTCTATTTTTTTAGATAGAGTATTACTCTTGACGACCTCCGCTTTAAGATCTAATAATATTGAATCTTTAACTCCAACAACAGCTGATAATTCTCGATTTACAGAATCAATATCTTCAGTCAAATTTGAAATATGTTTACGCAGAGAAAACACCTCATTTCTCAATGATTTGATTTGAGATCTAGATGCAGAATTCACTCTTTCAATCTTAGAAATCATTTCATTAAGCCTTGTTGTCTCTCGGGAGATAAATGAACTCAATGAGTCATTAGCACTAGATTGCGCATTCAGATCTCTTTTATAATCTTCAAGTTGGGTTATTAAAGCGACTTTTTCCTGCTCTAAGTCATCAATACTTGATGATTGATCAAACGCAAAATATGATAACGCCCCAACAAGGGCAAGCAATACAACCAACAATATCGTTATAGTGTGCTGGCGGTTCTGGGACAATTCTTGACTCATGAGACTTAGTTAATTTAAGTACAAATGTACAATTTCTATCAATTAAAAGAATGTGGTCATTAACTTCCTAATTATCAATAACAAACCGAGTTGTCATAACTCCCGTGGTTGATTTCATCTCTAATAAATAGATCCCCGCGGATAGATTACGCAGATCAAAAGATTTTTTGACTCGCCCACTCTGATGATATTCATTATTATCAAGAATAAGATTTCCAGTTAAGTTCATTATTCTAAACTGAAGATTACTGGAAGCCCCGATCTCAAATTCAATATCAAATTTACCCATGGTGGGATTTGGATACAGTCTGAAATTGGTCATACTCAAATCTTCTAGTCCAACTGTAAAATTCAAAGTATCAGTAATGATTCCACATTCATTTTTAGCGTAGACTATTGCAACTTCTGCACCTCCATTATTACTAAATACATGAGTCACGGA
>MDSY01097136.1_pt1 | contig 11752 bp, 7 predicted proteins | sample 811131 | NCBI WGS metagenome assembly MDSY01 (sample SAMN05326643, study PRJNA326480) | marine metagenome | isolation source: seawater | place: Atlantic Ocean: South West | collected 2010
CCGACGACGCCGACGAAGACGCCGACGAAGACGCCGACGAAGACGCCGACGAAGACGCCGACGATGACGCCGACGATGACGCCGACGATCAACGCCTCCCCTGGCGAGCCTCTACCTGCGGAGGCCGAATTGAAAGCTCGCGATTTACAGTCGCGTCACGCGAAGCAGCTCGCGCGCCTCTTCACGCCGCCGCCTCTCTTCGTGCTGCACACGCCCGAGTACCGTCTGCAGATGCAGCGTCGGCTGAGCGAGCGTGCGCGCGAGCTGAATCGTCAGGGGCTCCCACTACGCGCCGCCCAGATCTTTGAGCGAGCGCACGCCGTTGCGCCCTCACACAGCCTCCTCATTTCGTCTCTCAACATGCGTCTCAAAGCGGGAAAAGAGTCGGGAAAAGAGTCGGGAAAAGAGTCGGGAGAGGATTCGGGAGGCGCGGTAGAGACGGAGATTGCTCTCGCTGGGTATTCGAGGCTCCTCGGTTGGTCGGAGCTGAGCAACGAGCATAGAGGGGTCGTCAGACGGAAGATGGGAGAGGCGTGGGCAGCGCACAACGGCGTCTCACAGCAGTCAACCTCGCGATCGCCAAGTGCTCCGGCAGCGAGAGCGCCGACTGAGACGAACGCACCGAACGCGCCGAACGCGCCGAATGCGCCGAATGCGCCGAATGCGCCGAATGCGTCGAAGGCCTTCGTTACGGCACAATGCAGCGGCGCGCCCGTCATGGTGAACCTGAAGGCACCGCTGCAATCACCAGCGCTGCCCACGGACCCAAATGGCGACGGCGGCGCTGCTGCTGCCGCCGCGGCCGCCGTCGCTGTTGCCGCCGTCAACGCTGCCGCCATCGTTGTTGCCGCCACCAACGGCGCCGCCGTCGCTGTTGCCGCTGATGCCGCCGAGACTGTTGCCGATGCCACCGCCGTCACCGCGGACCGAGCCGTGCTCGATCGGATCGTCACAGAGAGGCAGGGCTCGCTGACGCGCGACGGTGAGAGTGAGAGCGGCTCAGGGCGTGAGAGTGTACCGACGGCTCGGCCGCTCACACGCTCCTTCGGGGAGGCACTCGCCCCAAAAGCAGCGGCCGCGGCACCATTGGAGGTGGCTCCTTGTGCACCTGTGGGCGCGGCTAATACTACTCAGGCAGCGCCAGCTCCACCCGATGTGGTAGATCCACCCGCAGCGGAAGCGCCACGGCTGGTGCCAGTTCCACCGCTGCAGCCAGCTCCGCCTCGCCAAGGGACCTTCGCCCGTGCAGTGGCGAGACGCTTGCGAGGTCGTAGCCCTCCATTCTCAAAAGCAGTCAAAGGTGCCAAATTATGAACGTCGAGCTGGCCCAGCTCAAGTCTCAAGTCTCAAGTCCACTATTCCTATTGGTTCGAGTACGTCAGTTGTATTGCAAGCAATTCCATCCATATGATAAAGACGGGGCAATTGCAAGTTCCCTATTCATATATAGGCTCTAGATTCGAGATGAATCGAAATTCTTTATTTCTATTTGAATTTGGAATTATTCATCATGGATCATTTGCAAAATTATTGTTATTGATATTGAGCAGTGTTCGTCTCGTAATGCTGGAAGCTTCCGGTCACAGCGAGGCGAGTGGCTGACGGTTGGATCGACGACACGTCTGACTCATCTGCGACGGCTTGGTGATCACCTTCTTGGAGGCCCTAGAAGGTTTGGCCTTTGCGGCGGCGGCGCTCGACCGGCTAGAGGCGCCGCACGGCACATCGGCGGCCGCTCCGACGGGGCGGGGTCCGACTGGTTGCTTCTTCTCGAGTCCCATGTGCTCGATGAGCTGAACGTGTGGTGCGACTTGAGGCCTCTCATAGTACCTGAGCTTACGCCGCCGCCAGAAGGCGCGCAGCTTGGCCTCCACCCCCATATGCTGCTTGTGGCACTGGATCGAGTCGAGATAGAACGGGAAAGGTATCTTCGAGAGCCTTCGCTGGAGCTTGGCATAGTGGGCGAACTTGTCTCGCCAGCGGCTGTAAGGGCATGATTCGAAGTGCAGGATGCATGCCTGCTCGATCGGTACCTCCCACTCGTCACCACTGAAACGGTGGCAACCGCATGCAGAGGCGCTGCCGACACGGCCAGCGGATTTGCCATTGATGTATGAGAGCAAGCAGTCTGCATCGGCAACGAATCGCGAGATGGAGGTGAGGTCGCTGTGAGGATGGTCTGGCACCGCCTCCATGTTTGAGATGACCACGCAGTCCACGTTGGGCGCGATCTGCTCACGTATCGACGGCCAGGGAGTTGCAAAATGTAAAAGCTCATCATCGTCGACATGAAAGAGCCAGCCGATCTGATGGGAGGCGCACTGCTGGAGCGCCCAGTCAACGTGGCGCGACTGGCGGTCGATGATCGAGTCGTATGGGTTCGCCTCTGTCGCCGCGCCTTCCGCGATAATCACCAGATCGGGCTGCGCTTCGCAGAGCGCGACGGCCGCCGGCGTGTCCTCGATGGCGACGAAGATGCGCACGGCGCCGAGGGCGCGGTAGTAGGCAAGCCAGCGATCGAAACGGTGCGGGTTGCGTGTCACCGTGGCGATCCCAAATCCATCGTGCCCGCCGCATTTGCGCGGCGCAGTGGAGGACGAACTTCCCTTGGCCATGGACTGCGAATCGCGCGCTAAAAAGCCGTGGGTGGAGAGGCGTGTTTTTTTTACACGGGTACCTCGAGGTACCTGGTACACCAGGTATACCTTGGGTAGAGGTACCTTGGGTACTCCGGTATTTCCGAGAATTTGCAGTTTCTATAAAAGCTGTGGACTCCAGCCGGCGATGGGAGGCTCCCCGGCGATCGTGTCTTGGCGCGGTGCGTGAGAGTGGACATGTTCGGGAGCAGCTCCTCACGCCTTGTGAGCGGCCCAGCGACCGCATTGCACCATCTCGGCGGCCTCTCGAGCCAGCTCCTCCGCTTGAGAGGCGGTAGCGCTTGGCAGAGGCTGCAGTGCACGCGCGCGGCTGGGGATGCGCGAGGCGGCGGCGGACGGATCGCGCCGGCCTCTTGGGCGCAGGCTGCGGCGCGTCGGCAGCGCCACCTCGAGGAGAAGAAGGCCTCTTTGCGCCAGGCGCTCGTCCTCATCGGTGAGCAACTCGACGGCCCACAGCTCGAGGAGTCGGCCGAGAGCTCCGAGTCGGCCGACAGCTCGGAGGCGCCTCTTCGCAGCTCATCTGCGTGCCCTGAGCCGTCGGGTTCGGACGCCGATCTCGCCGCAAGCTTCCGCTCCGCTCTCGAGGCCTGCCGCCACCTCGGCCGATGGGATGAGGCCCTCCAGCTCTTCGACCGTATGGGTGATCTCAACCTTTCGATCGCTCGAGTCGAGTACGGCCATGCGCTGGTGAGCGCGATGCGCTTACGACGTTACGACGTGGCGCTTGAGCTGTGGAGACGTCTCCAAGACGACCCAGCTGTCGTACCCTCAGCTCCAGAGCTCAACGTTGCCATGTCAGCCTACGAGCGAAGCGGCCGGTGCGAAGACAGAAGCGCTTGCGCTGCTGCACCCCCTGTTTCCCCCCCCTATTGCCACACGCCATACTTCCCTCCACGTCCTCGGCATCTCTTCTCCTTGCAGGTGGGAAGAAGCGCTCGCGCTCCACGCGCGTCTTCGAGAGCTCGGAGTGCGTCCCGACTCGAACACGTATCACGTCGCGCTGCTCTCGTGCGAAGCCGGCGGACGTTCCGATCTCGCGCTCGAGCTCGTGACCCGCTTCGAATCGATCGGAGTACGCGCGCCGAGGAGCATGTACCGTTCGGCGCTGAGCGCGTGTGCCGCGTGTGGCGAGTGGGCTCATGCGACCTCGCTCCTTGGACGGATGCGCGCTGGTGGCGTCGCACACGACGCGCACACGTATGCGTCGGCGGCGAGCGCGCTTGCCGCGGGAGGCGCTCATGCACGCGCGCGCGCCGTCGAGCTGGCCACGCAGCTCGCGCGCGAGCCTGCCGAGCGGGTGCGGGGCTGGCGGACGGACGCTCGCCTCTGCGGCGTCCTCTTCGACGCGTGTGCTCAGGCGAGAGACGGAGCCGCGGCTATTGCGCTCCTCGGCGGGTGGATGGGGCAAGCGGGAGCCGATTTGCAGGGTGAGCTCGGGGGTGGTGGGGAGCTCGGGGTCGGTGGGGCGCCCCCAATGAGCGGGTTGGCCCCCGAGCTCGAGGCGCACGCTCGCCGTTGGTTCAAGCAGACGCTGCTCGCGTGCGCCGACGAGGGCGCCTCGGCCCGTGCGCTGCTCGAACGCATGCGTACGTTGAACCTCGCGCTCGATGGCGAATGCTTCGGGGCGGCGGTCGAGGCGAGTCACCGGGAGGGCGCGTGGGAGGCGGTGGCGCGTCTCCATGACGAGTCGGCCGCCGCGGGCGTCGCGCTCAACCTCCGGAGCACTGAGGCGGCGCTCGTCGCGCTCGGCAAGGTTGGGCGGCTCGACGATGCACTCCAGCTCTTAGAGGCGGCCGTTCCCGCGTTGGATCGAGATCTGGGCGAGATTGCGGAGGAGACGGGCCACGCCGACCCCCAAAACGTTGGCCCCCAAAACGTTGGCCCCCAAAACGTTGGCCCCCATCACGCCGTCGACGCTCCTCCTCCTCCCGCCGCCATCTCGCTGTACAACGCGGCGCTCCTCGCGTGCCTCAGCGCGGGCGCGCCAGAGAGGTCAGCGATCCTTCTCGACACGATGCTCGGCGGACGAGGGCCGTCGCCGAACGCGCTCTCGCTCATGGCGGGGATCCGTGCGGCGCAGCAGCTCGGAGAGACCGAACGAGTCCTCAGCCTCTTTGAGGAGATGAAGAGGCGCGAGCTGATCACGCCCGCGCAGCTGGACGCGCCGCAGCCCGACGCGCCGCAGCCCGACGCGCCGCACCCCGAGGCGCACGCTCGCCGCGGGAGCGCTCCGTTGCGCCCATCTGGCGCGAGCGACGCGGCTGTGAGAGAGGCGGGCGCGGGGGCGATGGCGACGCCGTACAATGCGGCGCTCGCCGCCTGCCTCGAGCGCGGCGAGTGGTCGCGCGCGCTCAGAATCTTTGACGACATGTCGAGGGAGGGCGTGGGGTATGACGCCGAGAGCCTCGCGCTCGGCATCGAGGCGCTCGCTGGGAGGGGCGACTGGCGGCGCGCGTGCGATCTGCTCTTCCGTCTGAGGGAAGGCGGCGGCGCGGCGGCGGAGCCGCCGCCGAGGACCTTCGAGTCCGTGCTGCGCGCCTGTGCTCGCGCACGGCAGTGGCGCGTCGGCCTCCGGCTCCTCGATCCACATGGCGGCGCGCCCGCGAGTCACGGCGAGAGGGAGGACGAAGACGACCGGCTCGTATGGGCGGCGACGCGAGGTGTCGCCGCTGTCGCAGACGCTCGCGTCGACGGCCCCGCGCCCGCACCCGCACCCGCACCCGCACCCGCACCCGCACCCGCACCCGCCGCGAGCGGCTCACCGGTGACGGAGCGCATGTGTGCACTCGCGGCGCACGCCTGCCTGCGCGCTGGCGAGTGGCGGCACTCACTCAGTCTCCTCCACCGCCTGCGCGAGCGCTTGCCGCCAGAGTCGCTCTCCCCACTGAGCTGGCGTGCGCTGCTCCGAGCATACGAGGCAAGCGGGCGTCACACGCGTGCGCTCGAGGCGCTGCCGCAGCTGCGCGCGCGCGGCCTGCTCGAGCCGAGCAGCAGCGACGCGCCACTCTTCCTTGGATGCGCCGCCGGAGCGTGTGCTGCGGCGGGCGCATGGGAGCCGCTCACGGCATTTCTCGCCGAGAACGAGGGCGCGCCCGCGCGCATCAGGCAGCGGCTCCTCGTCCATGCATTCGAGGCGTGTCGCGCGGTCGAGCACGTTGACGCCGTATGGCGCGCGCGCGAGCACGCGTGGGGGGTCGATTGGGCGGGGGTGAGCAGTGGGGAGCTCGGAGCTGCGGCTGTGGCGCTGGCGGCGGCGGGCGACGTGGCGCGTCTCGACGAGCTCGTCCAGCACGCGGCGTCCGTCCAGACGCCGCTCGACGCGCTGAGCCTCCAGAAGGCGATGAGCATCCTCGCGGGGAAGCAGGAGTGGCCGGCGCTCCTCGCTCTATTCGGCGCGGAGTCGAAGCTGCTGCTGCGCAGCGGCGCGAGCGCGGCGGAGCAGCGCGACGAGGAGGAGAGCGAGGCGGGTGGGCGCGCCGCACGGCTCGGCTTTGCTGTGCTCGCGCCAGGGGAGGCGGCGGACGGCGCCCCTTCACACAGGTGGTGGTGGCCGATGGAATCGTACCGCACGATACTCAAGGCGTGCCGTCTGAGCGCCGATTGGCGTTGCGCGCACTCAATCCTCGAAGAGCTCGAGGGGATCCCAGCGGCGGCGATGGCGGCGATCGTGGCGGCGAATGAAGCCGCCGCAGCGGCAGCCGCCGGCGCAACCGCCGTCCGCATGCCGGTGCGCCACCAGCTCGACGCCGAGTGCTTCGCCGTGGCCATGTCTGCGTGCCTCGCAGCGGGCGAGCCCCATTCGCTCCGCCACGCGTGCGAGCGTCTCTTCCCGTGGGCGGAGCAGGTCGGCGCCGCGAGCGGCGCCGTCTACGGCGCGGCGATGCACGCGTGCGTCAAGCTGGGGCGTCGCGACGATGCGTGGCGGCTGCTGCAGCGCGCGCGCCGCAGAGGCGTCGAGCTGATCACTCTCGAGCTCAACATTGGGCTGGGCGCGGGCGCGCGCGCCGGGCGGCTGCAGGGCGCGCTCGACCTCCTCGCGGAGCTCCGTGCGCCTGGCTCGCCGTGCAAGCCCGACGTGGGCTCGTACGACGCGTTACTCACGCCTCTGAAGGCCGCCGGCCGAGATCGCGAGCTCGTCGATCTCTTCGACGAGATGCACTCGCACGGGCTCGAGCCTCTCGAGATACACTACCGGCTGGCGATCGCCGCGTGTGCAGATCTCGCCTTCGGCGACCGCGCCGCATCCCTCCTCCTTCGGATGCAGGAGCGAGGGATGCGCTTCGAGAGAGCTGCGGCGGACGCGATCTTTGCGCTCAACAGGTCCTCGCAGTACAGGCTCGCGCTCGACATCTTCGAGGCGTTGCGCTACGAGACGGCCGAGTCGGCGCCGGCAACCGCTCCCGCCCCGACCGCTCCCGCCGCCCCCGCTCTCGCCGCCTCAGCCGCCACTGCCGCCAACTCGCCCTTTGTCTTCAATGGCGCGATCGAGGCGATGCGTCGGCTGGGAGACGTCCAATCTGCCGTCGATCTCGTCCTCAACATGCCCACGCGCCACGGCGTCGCCCCCGACATGGCCTCGTTCTCCACCGCCTTGGCTGCTTGCCGCGAGCACCAGCGAGCCGATCTCCTCGACGAGCTGCTTCCGCCGCTCGCCGCCTCGTGCGCTGCCGACGCGCGCCAGTTCCTGCCGTCGGATGATGTGCACTCGGAGCTCATCATCGGCTTTGGCCTCGCCAACGAGCCCCATCGGGCGCTGCGTCTCTTCTGCCAGCTCGCCGCCTCCGAGCGCCCGCTCAGCGCGCCGCTCTACAACGCGACGCTCTCGACGCTCGGCCGCTGCGGCCAGCTGCGCTTCGGCGCGGCGCGTGAGGTGCTTGCGCTCGGCCTCGAGCGGCGCGCGTGGGGAGAGGGCGTCATCGGATGGGGCGACGACTTCAACACGCTCGACCTCAGGCAGTTTGGTCTCGGGTGGCCGATGGTGGCCGCTCTCCACTTTTGGCTCGCCGAACTCTCATCGGGGGGCGCCGTCTCGTCGGGGCGCGCCGACGCTCCCTTCGAGCCCCGTATGGCCGGCTTCGACGAGGCCGGCTTCGACGAGGACGACTTCGCCGAGCCCGAGCCGCAGATGGCCCTCCTCATCGATGATGGACAGCGCGAGGGGGCGGCGGAGCAGCGGATGCAGATGCTTGCCAATGAGCTCACGCAGCTCAACCTCGAGTTCCGACGCGCCGACGCTGCGGCATGCGTCAAGCTCGGCGTCTCTTGGGCTCTTCTGATAGACTCTCCCCTCTCACAAGGGAACGAGCCACTCGAGCTCTTCTTTGAGAGCCCCACGGTCGCTGAGAGGGCGCGGGTCGACAGGGCAGGGAATGAGAGCGCTGCGGAGGCTGTCGCTGCGGAGGCTGCCGCCGAGGCCGAGAGGGCGGAGGCTGACAGGGCATGGGAAGCGAGCGCAGGCGGTGGCAGCAAGGCGGCGGCGAGAAGCGACGCGCCCAGGGCGAGCGTCACGCTCGGCAGGGCACTCGACGCCTTCTCAGCGAGCGCGCCTACCGATCAGATCGACCGCTGGCTAGACGATCTCTCGCTCGGGATTGCGGATGAGAGCACGTGGGTTGAGCGGACGCGCCGCCGTCGTCGCGCACAGCGGCGGCGGGAGCGCTCCCTCGGCTTGCGCGCGCCGCTCGAGCCCGCCGAAGAGGATGCGTTCACAAGGAGGCAATCGAGCCAACGTGGCGGAGAGAGCCGGTGGCCCCAACCTATGCCGGATGGAGCCGTTCCATGGTCGACGCCGCGACCCACGGACACTCGGCCCTTAGATAACGTATTCAGAGCCGCACGATCGATACGCCGCCCACGAATATATTCACATCGCTGAATACGTGCAATGTGAATCGAGATGCACTTGAATCGTAGATGTATATAGCCCCGGATGCGGCCAGAATTTGAATTGGAATTTCCGAGCGTGGAATGATATTTGAATTGACGACGTGCCTCTGTATGTGTCTGTGTGGCAATCGCCAATACTCGAGTACTGTTACTTCTTAGTCTAAGTGTGAGCTCGCGCGACTAAACGCTGATTCCCCAGCTGAACCCCTCGGGGGGTACTAGCCCCGCCGCATCGGCCCGCGCCTCGTCTCCAGCCTGAGCATCTCCAGCGGCAATCACCAAAGGGGGGGCCCTTCCGTCAACGAATCCCACCACCGCCGACACCACCTCCCCAAAGACGCTCGCGGGATGCAGCTCCTCGTAGCACGCCTCGGCGTCTGCTCGAGCGCTCTCGCGAAGGAACTCCGCGTGCGCGAGCTCGCGTAGCGGCGATCGCTCGAGCTCTGCGCCGGCCGTACTGATGTCGTCTTTGATCGTGGCGATGAGCTCGTCTAGCGAGCCGAACTTGCGCTCAGGGCGCACGAACCCGAGCAGCAGCAACGACATGGCCTAAAAGAAAGGAACACGTCGGTGACGTGTAGGAAGCCTGGGGTGTGACATGTGGGGAAAAGGGGGGGTGAGACTACCTCGCCGTAGAAGTCGCCGTCGAACTGATTCAAAATATGCGCTTCGACAATCTTCTCCGGGTTCTGTTCATCGGCAAAGGTGGGCGAGAAGCCAACGTTGGCGACGCACTTGTGCACCTCGCCACGCACCGCCGCCCATCCGATATACACACCTCGCTCCAAGTCGTCAAGCTCGTCTTGGAAGAGGGAGCAAGGGAGGTTGGCCGTCGGCACACCGAGCTTCTTCGAGCCTCTACCGAATCCGGTGGCGACGGCGCCGCGTAGCGCGCGGAGTTTGGGGAGGGGCGCGACGGGGGAGCGGTTGAGGAGTGCAACGTACGGCTTCCCTTCCTCCGCCTCAAAACGCTCCAGGCGGAGCGGCGTCCCCAAAGACATCTGAAGGAGCGAATCGCGGGTAGGGAGCGAGTGAGGCACTACCCCTGGGTCGTCCTGCTGCAGCTGCTCGACGAAGGAGGCGCCGAGAGGATGGGCGATGAGGACACGGCCGCCAGTGCGAACGAGACTCGCCGCGTGCTCAAGCACCAGCTGCTGGTCGTGCATGTTGCCGAAACACGCGTTGATGACCACCGCATCAAAGGCGCCAGGGGCCGACACGGCAAGAATGTCAGCGCAGAGAAAGTTGGCCTCGGGGTATCTCTCTGCGGCGTAGGCGATCATCTTGGGGGAGAGGTCCACGCCAGTGATCGATCCCTGCGACAAGCCCAGCTCCTCGTAGAATGGGACCAGCGCGCCCGTCCCGGTGCCAACGTCTAGAACAGAACTTCCGGGAGCGAGTTCGGCGGCAGCGACAATCTCTCGGAGGAGCGGAACAACGTCGGGCGGCGTGGCGTCGGCAGAGGCGAAGAAAGCCGAGGCCTCGTCGAAAACCGCACTCTGCCGCTTGTTGTGCTCCGTGAGAGAGCTGCCGGCGCCGCCAGCTGAAGCCGAAGCGTCTGCTATGCCAGCGTGCAGCTTCTGCACCTCGCGCATGTGGGCTTCGTGGGCGTCGTTGGGCGCGCTGGCATGAATGCATCGCACGCGCGTGCAGCGCACGCGCGCCACTCCCGTGTGCACCGTGCTCAACCCGAGCATCGGCGTAAGCAGGCAGTAGAGGAGCGCCGCCATTTTTCGTCGGGCGTTCCGTACCAGCAGTGATCGCTGTCGAATTTAGCGAGGAAACGGTGTTCGGCAGTTCGCGAGAGCCGAATGGCGCTTTTCTGCCGCTCGACACCGGACGACGAGAACGCGACGGTGTCGTCGGATGATCAGCTGTGCACCGAGGGCGTCTGCCGCGACCTCTTCTTGGACTGGTCCGACGAGACCGACCGGCTCATGTTCGGCAGGTGTGTGGGCTCCCCTCCCCCACACGAAGGGCTCCCTCCCTCCCAACTGCCGTATGCCACACGGCTCGCGCTCAGCGCTCCCGGCGCCGGGCACGGTCTCCACCGTGTCTCTCACTCACCCCTCGCGCCTCTCGCAGCATCCCGCTCCGCCGTCGGGAGCACATTGATTATCTCAAGGCCGGGCTCGGCGGCCTGAGTGCAGCCTACTCTTCCCTGGACGCGAGCCGCCCATGGATGTGCTACTGGATCGTGCACGCGCTCGAGATCCTGTGCGCCGCCGATGAGCTCTCCTCCTCCACCACCTCAGCCATCGTCGACTTCCTCAAACGCTGCCAAGATCCGACCGGCGGCTTCTGTGGCGGCCCTTCGCCCGGCCATTCGCCTCACCTTGCGCCGACGTATGCGGCGGTCAACGCGCTGCTCACGTTGGGTACGGCGGATGCGTACGCGGCGATCGACCGCGCGGCCCTCCGCCGCTTCCTCCTCCGCATGAAGGCCCCCGGCGGCGCCTTCAGAATGCACGACGACGGAGAGAGCGATGTGCGTGGTTCGTATTGCGCGCTTTCGATTGCGTCCCTCTGTAATGTTCTGGACGACGAGGTGTCTCGAGGTTGTGGTGAGTGGATCGCCTCGTGCCAAACGTACGAGGGGGGCATCGGCGCCAGCCCGGGAGAGGAGGCGCACGGCGGATATACCTTCTGTGGACTCGCAGCGCTCATCCTTCTAGGCGAGCTCGAGCGCTTACGGCTGCCGCAGCTCACGCACTGGCTCGCGCAGCAGCAGCAGACGGTGTGCGGTGGCTTCCAGGGGCGTACCAACAAGCTCGTCGATGGGTGCTACTCGTTCTGGCAGGGAGGATCCTTCGCCATGCTTCACGCGGTGCTCAGTGCCCGAGGTGAGCTGCAGCTTGGTATGGAAGCTGATGCTGGTGCGGCAGTCGATGCCGGTGCGGCTGGCGACGCGAGGGATGCTGGCGACGCGAGGGTGGCTGGCGACGCCGGTGCTGGCGGCGGTCTCTTCCATCTGCAAGGCTTGCTCGATTATCTGCTTGTATGCGCGCAGTGCGACCACGGAGGGCTGCGCGATAAGCCGGGCAAAGGGCGCGATTACTACCACACTTGCTATGGCCTCTCGGGACTTGCAGGCAAAGTCTCACGCGCCCTTCCCATATATGTCCCACTCCCACTGTTTCCCCCCCCATTTCTCCCTTCCCCCCCCCGCCAGTGACGAGAGATACGCCTTTCGAGAGAAGACTGCTTGA
>MDSY01005305.1_pt1 | contig 11750 bp, 11 predicted proteins | sample 811131 | NCBI WGS metagenome assembly MDSY01 (sample SAMN05326643, study PRJNA326480) | marine metagenome | isolation source: seawater | place: Atlantic Ocean: South West | collected 2010
GAGCTAAAATAATTTTCATCTAAAAGAGTATATTTTTGATGATTTACTGCAACAATTACAGAGTGATAAATTCCACTTATTTTATCTACTAAATCAAAACCATATTCTTCCATTAATTCATCAGAATTTGCATGAGGGTCAACAACTTCAACATGACAAGAAAAAGATTTTAATTCGTTGATTACATCCACTACTTTAGAATTTCTTATATCTGAAACATTTTCTTTAAAAGTAGCTCCCATAACTAAAACTCGAGCTTCTTGCATTGGCGTTCCTGATGCAATAACTTTTTTAGCGACTATTCTACCAACGTACGCGCCCATAGAATCGTTAACCGCCCTTCCAGAGTTTATTATTTGTGCATGATAGCCTAGTTCCTTGGCTTTATGAGTGAGATAATATGGATCAACACCTATGCAATGACCACCTACAAGACCAGGTCGAAAATTCAAAAAATTCCACTTAGTTCCAGCTGCTTCTAAAACTTCATAAGTATTTATATTCATCCTGTTGAATATTACAGAGAGTTCATTAATCAAAGCAATATTTACATCTCTTTGAGTATTTTCAATAATCTTAGCAGCCTCAGCAACTTTTATAGAAGATGCCCTATGTACTCCAGCAGTAACAACTAACTCATAGGTCTTAGCAATTTCTTCAGATGATTCTTCATCACATCCTGAAGATACTTTTACGATACTAGAAAGAGTATGAACCTTGTCTCCTGGATTTATTCTTTCAGGTGAGTAACCAACTTTAAAGTCTTTTAAAAACTTCAAACCACTTAATTTTTCTAAAACTGGTATACAATCTTCCTCTGTGCATCCTGGGTATACTGTAGATTCATATACCACATAATCTCCCTTTTTAAGAACTTTTCCAACAGTTTCACTCGCAGCAAGTAAGGGTTTAATGTTTGGTTCTTTACTTTGATCAATAGGAGTTGGTACTGCAATTATAAAAAACTTAGCTTCTTTTAAAGCATCAATTTCATGAGTAAACTCAATGGAACAATTGTCGAAATCAGTTGAAACTAACTCACTACTTGGATCAACTTTATTTTTCATCATTGATACTCTTTCTGGGTTGATATCAAAGCCTATAACATTAGTGATTTTAGCAAATTCTAATGCAATTGGAAGGCCTACATAGCCTAACCCAACAACAGCAATTTTTTCTTCTTTAGCAATTAATTTATCGTAAATTTTCACTTTTGACTGTCTCTAAGTTTATAAATTTTTTCTATGATTTCAACTACTTTTAGTCCTTCTAAAACATTGGTTGTAGCAACATTTTCTCCTCTTAAAGTCTCAACAACATTTTGAATAATATAATGATGGTTGGCTGCACTACCTTTATAAGTGCCATAATCATTTGGCGGATTAGAAGGCGCAAGCTTGGGCATTTTGTAATCTTTAATATTGCAATATTCTATTTCATTCATATACTGCCCTCCGATCTTAATACTTCCATTAGTTCCAATGACGGTTATACTGCTTTCCAAATTGGAGTTCCAAACTGCTGTAGAATAATTAAAAGAACCCATCCCCCCCCTAAGGAAATCAAAATAAACTATTCCTGAATCTTCAAAGTCTGTAGTTTCTTGATGCGTGAAATCCTCAAACTTTCCTTGTATATTTTCTATATCTCCAAATAGCCAATACATAATATCTATGAAGTGAGAAAACTGAGTAAAAAGTGTTCCTCCATCATGGTCTTGAGTTCCTTTCCATCCTCCTTTTTTATAATATCTATCGTCTCTGTTCCAAAAACAGTTTATTTGAACCATAAATATGTCTCCAAGTTTTTTAGTTTCAATGATTTCTTTGAGCCATTCACTTGGTGGAGAATATCTGTTCTGCATAACAGCAAAAACATGTTTGTTTCTTTGTAGAGAATTAAAAATAACTTCCTCACAATTAGAAACACTAAGACCAATTGGTTTTTCTATTACAACGTGTTTATCTTGTTTCAAAACAGAAATTGAAATGTCAGAATGTGAACCATTTGGAGTACAAACACAGACAACGTCTATTTCTTGATGAGAGTTAAGCATTTTTAAATGATCATTGTAATATGGAACATCATAAGCTTCTATTTCTAAAGCTTCTTTTGGTAAAATATCACAAATAGCAGTAAGTTCGCAATTTGTATTTCTTAATACCATTTCCGCATGTCTTTTACCGATATGACCAGCTCCAACTATTCCAAACTTAATTTTATCCATTAATCAATCTCTTTTATGAATTCATTTTTTAGTTCATAAGACTTTAACGACTCTGGGCATAAAGCTTTTCCAGAAATAAATTCTAACCTATGTCCAAACTCACTGACCCACCCAATTTGTTTACCAGGGTTCCCCACTACTAAAGCATAAGGCTTAACAGCCTTGCTAACAACTGCTCCTGCACCTACAAGAGCATATTCACCAATGGTATTTCCACAAATAATTGTAGCATTTGCGCCAATTGAAGCTCCTTTCTTTACCAAAGTTTTAATATAAGCATCTCTTCTAATAATTGTACTTCTAGGATTTAGAATATTTGTAAAAACCATGGATGGTCCTAAAAATACATTATCCTCACATATTACACCTGTATAAATTGAAACATTGTTTTGAACTTTTACATTATTGCCTAGTTCAACATGTGGAGAAACCACTACATTTTGACCAATATTACAACCTATTCCCATAACTGAATTGCTCATAATATGACTAAAATGCCAAATCTTAGATTCATTTCCAATTGTTACATTGTCATCAATAACTGCTGTAGGATGTGCGAAATAGTTCATTAATAGTTATTATAAGATTCAAAATCTTGATGGTCTTTTTTATTTAATTCCTCTCTTGAAAGTCTACAAAAGTAATCATAAGTTAATTTCAAGCCCTCATTTCTTTGAATTTTAGGTTCCCAATCTAATATGTTAATTGCCAAATCTATATCTGGTTTTCTTTTTAAAGGATCATTTTCAGGTAATTCTTTAAATACAAGGTTTTGATTTTTTCCAGTTAAACTTACAATTTCATTAGCAAAATCTTTGATTGTAATTTCATTAGGGTTTCCAATATTAACTGGGTAATTATAATTACTCAGTAAAAGCTTATATATTCCTTCAATTAAATCATCCACATAGCAAAAAGATCTAGTTTGGGAACCATCTCCAAAAATAGTCAAATCTTCTCCTCTTAAGGACTGACCTATAAATGCTGGTAAAACTCTGCCGTCATTCAATCTCATTCTAGGGCCATAGGTATTAAAAATTCTTACAATCTTAGTGTTTAGATTGTGAAATCTGTGGTATGCCATAGTGATAGCCTCTTGAAATCTTTTAGCTTCATCATAAACTCCTCTTGGACCAATAGGATTAACATTTCCAAAATAACTTTCATTTTGGGGATGAACAAGGGGATCTCCATAAACTTCACTTGTGGAAGCAACCAATATAGTAGCTTTTTTTGCTTTTGCTAAGCCCAAAAGATTGTGAGTCCCTAAGGAACCTACTTTCAAAGTTTGAATGGGTATCTTTAAATAATCAATGGGACTTGCTGGAGATGCAAAATGAAGAATATAATCTAAATCTCCTTCAATTTGAACATGTTTGGAAACATCTTGTTCTTTAAACTCGAAATTATTATGACTTTTAAATAAATCAATATTTTTTTGTGAACCCGTAATAAAATTATCCATACCAATCACGAAATAGTCTTCTTTTAAAAACCTTTCACAAAGATGAGAACCTAAAAAACCAGCTGCTCCGGTAATTAATACTCTTTTCATTTGTTTAAGTTATTAATTACTTTTCTGCCAATAGATTGATAATAAAAGTTTTTCTTTGCCATGGACTCTAAATCATATAAATTTCTTCCATCAAATATTATTGGATTTTTCATTAACGAATGCATTAAATTAAAATCAGGGTTTCGAAAAGCTGACCATTCAGTAGCAATTAATAATGCATCTACGTCATTTAAAGCATCTAAACTATTCTTGGAATATTTGATTTTATCTCCAACTATTTCTCGAACATTATCCATTGCTTCAGGATCATATGAGGTTATTTCAGCTCCAGAATCAGTTAATTCTTTGATAATTGATAATGATGGAGCTTCTCTTATATCGTCAGTCTCAGGTTTAAAAGCAAGTCCCCACAATGCAAATTTCCTTCCATTTAAATCATCTCCATAATAAGACTTCACTTTCCTCACTAAACTCATTTTTTGAAGATCATTAACTTTCATTACTGCATCTATTATTTTAAATTGATAATTTTCAATCTGACCAGCTTTTTTTAATGCTTTAACGTCTTTTGGAAAACAGCTGCCACCATAGCCAATACCAGGGAATAAAAACCTTTTACCAATTCTAGAGTCTGTTCCCATCCCTTTTCTAACCATATCCACATCTGCTCCAATTATTTCACAATAATTGGCAATCTCGTTCATGAAAGTTATTTTTGTTGCAAGAAATGAATTAGAAGCATATTTAGTAAGCTCAGCTGATTTTTCATCCATAAATATTATAGGATTTCCTTGTCTTACAAATGGTTGGTATAAATCCTCCATTAATTTCTTAGCTTTTTCACTACTAGTACCAATAACAACTCTCTCTGGTTTCATGAAATCTTCAACTGCAAATCCTTCTCTTAAAAATTCAGGATTTGAAACCACATCAAAATCTACATCAGAATTTTCTCTAATTACTTTAGCAACTTTTTCTGCTGTTCCAACAGGCACTGTACTTTTATCAATAATTACTTTATAATTCTTTATTATTTTGCCAAGTTCTTTGGCTACTGAAAGAATGAAACTTAAGTCTGCAGAACCATCCTCACCTGGAGGTGTTGGAAGTGCTAAAAATATTAACTGTGCGTCTTTAATTCCATATTCTAAATCAGTAGTAAAAAAAAGTCTGTTTTGATTAATATTTCTTTTAAAAAAATTATCTAAATGAGGTTCATATATGGGGATTTTTCCATTTTTCAATTTACTGACTTTTTTTTCATCGATATCCACACATGTAACTGTGTTTCCAGTTTCTGCCAAACATGTTCCTGTTACGAGTCCTACGTATCCTGTTCCAATTACAGCTATTTTCATTATTTATTATTTATATAGTTAAAAAATTCAAAATATTTTTGATTATATAGTCTTGTTGTATGGTAGAAAGTTCAGTATGCATTGGCAATGAAAACACTCTAGATGAGAGCCAATTAGTAACTTCCATATTACCATAGGTGTTTGGGATTTTGGAAAACATTTTCTGTAAGTGTGCAGGGACAGGGTAATAAACCATTGCTGGAATATTTTTCTTAGCTAAATATTGGATTAATTCATCTCTTACTATATTGTCGTCCAGCTTTAAAGTGTATTGGTGAAAAACATGATTTGAATCAATGTTTCTGGAGGGAATTATTAATTGATCTAAATCTTTTAAATTTTGATCGTAATAATCAGCAGCTTTTTGTCTATTTAGTACGTATTGATCGAGTTCTTTGAGTTTAATTCTTAGGACGGCAGCTTGAATATTATCTAATCTTGAGTTACACCCAATTATATCGTGGTAATATCTTTTACTTTGACCATGATTAGCAATCATTCGAATTTTTTCTGCTAACTCATCATCATTTGTCATCATCGCCCCACCGTCTCCAAAGCACCCTAAATTTTTAGATGGGAAAAAACTAGTACAGCCAATATTCCCTATAGTTCCTGTTTTTTGAGGTTTGTTAAAACCAAAATAATCGCTGCCAATGGCTTGAGCATTGTCTTCGATCACAAAAAGATTATGTTTCTTTGCCAAATTCATAATGGATTTCATATTGGACGATTGTCCAAAAAGGTGAACCGGAACGATAGCTTTGGTTCTTTTAGTAATTGCTTTTTCAACTTCTTCAATAGAAATATTAAAATTATCAGAATCACAATCAACAAAGACAGGTTTTAAACCTAATAGTCCAATGACTTCCGTAGTAGCAATGTATGTAAATGAGGGAGTAATTATCTCATCTCCTGGCTTTAGACCAAGAGCCATCATAGATATTTGAAGTGCATCTGTTCCATTTGCACAAGTAATAACATGTTTCACACCTAGATAAGCTGCCAATTCATTTTGAAAAGATTTGACGTGTTCTCCGTTTATAAACTGCGTAGAACTCAAAACATCATTTATAGCTTGATCTACTTGTGGCTTAATCTTCATATATTGACTTTTTAAGTCAACCATTTGAATATTTAAATTAGTTTCGCTCATCAATAAAAATTAACAATTGCGAATATAACTATATCCTAGATTTATGTCAATTCTTATATTTGATTTTTTAAAATAATGTTTATTTAATTGACAATGTTTAATAAAGTACTAATCGTTTTACTAAGTTCAATATTTCTATTGCAGAATGGAATATGTCAAAAAAATAAAGATTCTATTATCTATTTTTCTTTTATAAGAGTTAGTCTAGCTATACAATCTCCTCAAGGAGATTTCGCAGAAAACTATGGTGTAAATTCTAATATTGGGCTTTCCCTTGGTTGGAAAAACAATAAGAATAAAACTTTTGAACTCAATTATAATTTTATTCATAGCGAAAATGTTAAAAATATAAGTGTCTTAGATCACCTAACAAATAATCAGGGGTGGATTATCAACCAATATGGGGAAGAAAACCTTTTCCTTATGTATCACAGGGGAGGTTTACTTAGTTTAGACATAGGTAAAATCTATAACGTTATTGGGCCAAATCTAAATTCTGGAATTTTTATAAAAGGGGGAATAGGATCTATGTATCATAAAATAAGAATTGAAAATCAAGAAAATCTAATTCCTCAACTCAAAAAGGAATATTTAAAATACTACGACAGACTCACTGTTGGAGTCTTATTGAAACAATATATTGGGTATCAAAACATGAGTAATAATAAACTGGTTAATTTCACAATTGGAATGGAGATTATAGAAGGCTTTAACAGAGGAATGAGAGATTATCAGATTGACTTAATGGGCTCTTATACTAAAAACAAATTTGATGTTTATTTAGGAATAAGAGCTGGATGGTTTTTTCCTGTTTTAAGAAAAAACCCTAACGAATTTTACTACAATTAATATGGGTTTGTTTCATTATCAAATTGCTATTGAACTACTGACCTTATATTTAAAAGTTTCAGCATTTTTTGGAAATAAAAAATCAAAAAAATCAATAGAAGGCAAAAAAAATTGGCAAAAAAACTTATCTAATTTAAGTTCTGAAAAAAAAACTTTTTGGATTCATGCTGCCTCTCATGGTGAAGCTATTATGGCAAGCTCCATTGTTAAAAAAATATTGAATCAAAAAAACAACCAAGTGGTAATGTCATTTTTCAGCCCTTCAGGTTATGTAAATTATGATCTTGATGATGAAAATTTTCATAAATGTTATTTGCCATCAGATACAAAAAGAAATTCAAAAAAAATTATAGATTTTATAAACCCTAATATTTTAATTTTTGTGAAGTACGATTTATGGCTAAATTTGATTACTGAATGTCATGATAGAAAAATTCCATCATTAGTATTTTCTTCCAAATTCAGAAAGAGTCATTGGTATTTTAATATCCTAGGAAAGTCCGCTAAAAAAATACTTCAGTCAATGAGTTTAATATTAATCTCAGATCACTATTCTGAAGAAGTATTACAAGAAAATGGATTTACCAATTTTAAATATTCCGGAGATACTAGATTTGACTCATTAAATAAAATTAAATCAAATTTGGTTTTAGATATTAAATCACCATGTGTTATTTTGGGTTCCTCATGGAGAAAAGAAGAAAGTATAACTGCAGAAATAATTAAAGGTATAGAAAACGTTTATTGGATAATTACTCCTCATGAGATAAAAGAAAAAGAAATATTAAAAACAAAAAAGTTATTTGGAAATAGTTCTAAGCTGTACTCACAAATTGATTTGAGAAAACCAATTCCTAAAATTTTAATTATAGATCAAATTGGAATTCTTTCAGACCTTTACAACTACAGTGATATTGCTTTTATAGGTGGAGGATTCAGTGGGAAATTACATAATGTCTTAGAAGCAGCATCTAAAGGGAATTTTCTTTTATTTGGCCCTAATATTAATAAGTATCCAGAAGCTGGATTAATGCTTAAAGAAAATGTTGCAAAAATTATCCGCAGTTCTAAAGAGCTGAAAAATATAATTTTAGAGCTGGTTGGAAATAAAACTGATCTGGATAAAAAAAAGGAAAAGGCTATTCAAATTATTAAAGAAAACAAAGGGGCTTCAGAAATTGTTTGGAGTGAAATTCAAAAATTGGTTTAATTACTCTATAATTTCTGCATCCTCCAATATATAATTTAATTGATAAATATCATCAACATTTAATCGTAAAGTACCCTTGTAAGTTATAACTTGGTCCATTCTTAAACCCTCATATTTTTTTATCATTTGAATCTCAATTACAGATTCGGGACCAGCTTGACCACAAAAAAAACAAGAGCTGTATGGATTTGCAGAAAGCACATAGTAATCTTGAACAATATCAACCGGAATTATAAAACCTCTAATTTGAACTTCTTTACCATCCATTTCTTTTACAGATTCTGAAAACTTTGGCACCATATAATAAGCTTGAAATTCTTCAGACCATATCTCGTCAAACTCTACATTTTTCAAAAGTTCCCAAGTAATAATATTTTGACAAAAAATATTACCGATAAAAAATAAAACAAAGGTGAATGATAAAATTATTTTGTTTCTCATATTTTATTTTTTAATGTCTTAGAAATATCTAGCCTGTAGGCAGCTATTGCAGGAAATATTGCTGCTGTCATTCCTATTAGTATTGTCACTATCATTAAAACTAATTCTAAGTTATCAAATACCAAGCCTGAAAATTGATAATTGTACTTAAAGTTTAAAAATCTAGACATAATCCCCATGATTGAATGTCCCAATATCAGTCCTGAAATGCTACCAATTAAGCCAATAAAGAAACCTTCTAAAACTATAGAAACAAAAATTAATCTTACACTAGCTCCACCTACTCTCATCATAGAAATTTCATACTTTCTGTCTTTCATTGAGTTTAATAATGTAATTACAATACTAAAGAGAGAAAGTCCGAAAACAAATAAAGACAATACATAAATAACATTTACTGCAGGTTCTATTAGGTCTAAAAGTTGTTTGATTTCAATAGCTGGTTCTGCCCCAATCAATGCGTTTTTTTGATTGACAATTCCTGGAATTGAAAATTTTGCTCTTGGCGAATTGTATTTTACTAAGACTGCGGTTATCTCCTTATTGTTATTAGAAATTTCTGATTTATGGTCATGAATATGCTGGTCGTGTTCCTCAGCAGTTTTTAAATCAAAAGAACCTTTTTGATTATCGTGAGGATGCACCTGCCAAATACTTTCTAAAGAAGTGACTATTAACTGATCAATAATATCCCCAGTTGGATTTAGAATTCCTACCACTTGATACAGAAAATCTTCATGATCATGGATTGATTCTTCAATTCCGTGACTTCCGTTAAAAGAGTCACCAATATCTAATTTTAATTTAGATGCAACATTTGCACCAATTACAACTTCTAAAGATTTATTAAAAATCTTTCCTTTAGAAATAGAGGCGTTATATATATGAGAAATAAAACTTGGATTCGTTCCAATTATTCTATGTTTTTTATAAGAATCACCTAAAGAAATAGGTGTAGCACTTTTCACAAAAGGATGTTTAGAGAGGAAACTTATTTCTTTAAGCTTTATATTCCCGTTGGGGTAATCTATATGAAAAACATTACATAACACAGACTGAAGTCTACTGCCTTTTGCACCAACTACTAAATCTATTTTATTTGCATTTTCATTAAACTTAGATCTCATTTGTTTCATGGTAAGGATAGACAAAACAATTACCATTATTGAAGAACTGAGTAAAACTACAGAGAGCCCGCTTGAAAGAGGTCTAGTTATAATATTTCTCCAGGCTAACTTAAAAATCATTTAAATTTATTTGATTGGAAAACTTGTCTTTTATCCTTTTGTCATGAGTAACAATTACAAGAGTTGTATTGTTTTTTTGAGATAAATTGGTTAATAAATCAACTACTTTGTAAGATGAATCATCGTCTAAGGCAGAAGTTGGCTCATCTGCGAAAATAATAGATGGTTGGTTTACCAAAGCTCTAATTATTGAAATCCTTTGTTTTTCACCTTCACTGAGGTCTTGAATTTTAGAGTTTTTTAAATTTAACAAATCAACATTTTTTAAAAGCATATCGATTTTGGGTTGATTTACTTTAGAAGACATATATTGTGAAAACTTCAAGTTATCATTAACAGAAAGAGACTTAATAAAATGTGGGGTTTGAAATACAAATCCAATTTGTTGTCCTCGATAATTATCTCTTTTATTATTGGATAAGGTAAAAAGATCTACATCATTAACTAATACATTTCCATTTTCAGGAGACAATAGTCCTCCTAAAATATTAAGTAAACTTGTTTTGCCTGTACCACTTTTTCCTATGATTAGCAACTGGCCACCATAATCCAAATTTATATTTGGGAATTCAATATCTATATCTCCATATTTTACCGAAAGATTATTGGTGCGTATCAATTTTTTTTGATTTAAGCCAAAAATATAAGCCAACAGCAACTAAGGGAATACTTAAGTATTGTCCCATAGTTAATAGCGAACTATTTTCTAATGTTTGATGCTCTTTAAAAAATTCTACAATAAATCTAGAGGTGAACAAAAGTGTAAAAAATGCACCAAATAGCTTTCCAGAATATAAATACCAATCTCTTTTCCAATAGCCCCAAAATAAAAAACAAAAAATAAGCCAGTAGGAAATTGCCTCATACAATTGAGTAGGAATTCTTGAAATAATATAAATTGGAAGAATTAATTCATTAGTAGAACTAACTACAAAATCATTTTCATCAGACGATGAGAAAAAATCTGCATCAGAGTCAATAGCTTTAAAATTAAATGCATTTGAAAAAGCTTCTGAATAATAAGGATTCATTTTTTTATTGCCTAAAGGAACACCAACCTTTAGTTGTAAATATTTTATATCGTTTATTACAGTGTCGTTAGAAGTTTCATTCAAATAAATTTTTTCGCTCTCTACACTAAAAAAACTTGCTATTTGATTCTTAGCTTTGTGCTCATAAAAAAAACCAAATTCACTTTCAGTTCTTATTCCAACAATTTCAGAATTCATTAAATTTCCAACTCGGATAAAACCTGCAGCTAAAGCAACGGCAACCACCAATTTATCCATTGTCCACATAGTTTTTTTGTGTGTGACTTTTTTGGAGAAAATCCACATAGATATAATTAATGCAACTGCTGCACCGTGGCTTGCTAATCCACCTTTCCATACCATTAAAATTTCGGAAATATTTTCTAGATAATAACTGGGTTCGTAAAAAAGAACATGTCCAAATCTAGCGCCAAGAATAGTACCTAAAACTGTGTAAACAAGAAGCTTATCCATCCACTGTTCAGGAGCAGATTCGTTGTCAAACATTTTTTTTACTATTTGAAATCCGATTAAAAATGAAAGTGCAAAAAATAAACTATAGTATCTAAGTGTAATAAAACCATCGTAGAGAGCAGGATCAATATTCCAAGATATATATAAATAAAAATTACTAATCATTTTACAAATTTAATACTAAAGAAGTGATTTAAGCAATAATCTGTTGGGTAATCAAAAGAGTATAACTAATTTTACCATA
>MDSY01079985.1_pt1 | contig 11749 bp, 11 predicted proteins | sample 811131 | NCBI WGS metagenome assembly MDSY01 (sample SAMN05326643, study PRJNA326480) | marine metagenome | isolation source: seawater | place: Atlantic Ocean: South West | collected 2010
ACCGCTAATGGTCTGAATGCATCATTGACCTCTCTAAACCATTGGAGATGGGTTTCTGTCAGCATTAATGTCTTCAAACCGTCGATTGGCTTGAGCCAGAGTTGTGTCATGGGTGAAAATCCAAAACTTATTCTTTTTTACTGCTTCCACAACGTCAGAGGCAACCACACTTGGGTCTATACCTGTAGCGTGAATCGCTTCAGCCAGTAACGGCTGATAGGTATCGTGGGCTTCATCTACTTTTACCCAGTGAGGTCGTAGCCTCTTTGGGTCAGCAATTTCAGTTTTCACAAACTCAGGGCATAAACATGAGACTCCAACCTCTGTGTCTTCTAGTTCTCGATAAAGAGCTTCAGAAAATCCAACTACGGCATGCTTTGTTGCACAATACATGCCAAGCACTGGAGTGGTCATTAAACCTGCTTGAGACGCGGTATTTATAATGTGCCCTTCTCCCTGTTCAAGCATGAGTGGAGCAAATGTTTTCGTCCCATAAGCAACTCCTAATAAATTCACTCCTACTGTCCATTGCCACTCTTCAGGTGTTGTATCTAAAATCGGTCCTGCTGGAGCAACCCCAGCGTTATTACACAGCACATGCGGTACTCCAAAATTCTTAATTGTTGCATCTGCGAGCGTTTCTACCGAAGAAGCGTCTGAAACATCGCAAAGCACACCAAGAACTTCTGCGCCTTCAGTTTCAAGTTCGCTAGCGGTTTTAGATAAAGAATTTTCGTCAATATCTGCCATTACGACTTTCATCCCTTCTGATAGAAAGGTTTTTGTTAATGCAAGTCCTATTCCGCTCGCTGCTCCAGTTATAACTGCTATTTTTCCGTCAAGTTGTTTCATGAGTTTCCTTAATGCCTCTAAGCCTTCTATATATCTAGCGAGAAGTATCGCACCTGCCTCGCCTGATAAGTAATCAACAAGGTACAGTCCGTATATGACCGGGCCACTTCACGGAATAAAAGTTATTGAACTTTCGGTAGCTATCACCGGACCTCTTGCAGCTGGGCTACTTGTTGATCAGGGCGCGGAGTGCATCAAAATTGAGCAAGGACCTAATGGTGACATTATGAGAAGACTGGGCACCAGCGTCGGTGATATTTCTTCTTGTTTTCAGGTTTGTAATCGAGGTAAGCGTTCGGCAGTTATTGACCTTCAACACCCTAAAGGTCTAGAAATTTTCGAGCATCTTTTAGCTGATGCTGATGTAGTTATACAGAATTTTCGTTCAGGGGTAGCAGAAAAGCTTGGTGTTTCTTACAAAGACGTTGCTGCCATTAAACCGGACATAATTTATGCTGATCTTTCTGGCTTCGGCTCCGAAGGCCCTTACGCACACCGGCGAGTTTATGACACGGCCATTCAAGCGGCTTCAGGACTTGCAGGTAATCAGACTGGAGCGAATGACGATAGGCCAAAATTCTTACGACAATTGATAGCTGACAAACTTACGGCACACACTGCATGCCAATCTATTACTGCTGCACTGTTTGCTCGTGAAAGAGGTGCTGGAGGCCAGCACCTTGAACTTTCTATGCTTGATGCTGCTATAGCTTTTCTTTTCGTGGACGGAGCTGACCATGAAATTTTGCCAGATGCGGAACACACATGGATGCAATCTATGTCAGCCTCAAATACCCCTATTGAACTAGCAGATGGCCATATTGCTGTAGCTATTCCAGATGACTTTGAATTTCATGGCCTTGCAGAAATTTTTGGTGTAGATAGTTCTGATCCGGATCTCAAACATCTAAGTGACCGTTTAAGGAACCGTCCTAAATCAAAAGCTCTGCGGCAAGAAATTGAGAAAAACGCTACATCTTTTACCGTTGACGAAGCGACAGCGGCGTTGGAGTCGAAACAAATCCCATTTGGCGTGATCAGAGATGTAGAAGAAGTAGCAAGCGACCCACAAGTTATTGCTAATCAAACTTTCACTGAACATCAACATCCAATTTTGGGGAGAGTGATGCAACCACGTCCTCCCACTAGATTTCATGGAACACCCACACATTTAAGGCAACCATCAGCTCCTCACTTAGGTCAACACACCAACGAAGTAGTTGCTGAAGCCGGTCTAGGTGATGACATAGCCGCATTAAGGGAAGCTGGAGTTATCCAGTGACAGAGACAAATGATCAAAGGCGATACGAGGCCTGGTCAAAAAATCATGATGAATATGGGGAGTCTGCTCTTATTCCTGCAGCAACGGTAGTGGTTATGAGAGATACAGATGAAGGACCAGAAGTTCTTATGTTAAGAAAAAATTCGAAAATAGCTTTCGGTGGCATGTGGGTGTTTCCTGGAGGAAGGGTAGACGAAGAGGATGAAATAACTGACGAAAGCGGAAATCGTGACGAACTTGCAACTGCTTCTTCTGCTGCAATTCGTGAAGCAGGGGAAGAAGCTGATATTGCAATAGATACTGACTCTCTGGTCTGGTTTTCTCACTGGGTTCCACCTCCGATCGTCCCTAAAAGGTTCTCAACATTCTTTTTTGCTACGCGATCTCTAGAGGGGGAAAGAGGAAATGTAGCAATTGACCATGGGGAAATCACTGATCATTCTTGGATGCGGCCGCAGAGTGCTTTACAGCGCAGAGATAATGCAGATATAGAGCTTGCGCCACCTACTTGGATGACTTTGACGTTGCTTGCCCGCTTTGACTCTGTCGATGAGACACTTAGCGAGTTGAATGAAATGGATCCAATCTTTTATCGAACTCATATGGCAAAAACTGATAACGGAACTGTCGCTATGTGGGAGGGAGATGCGGGTTACGACTCAAACGATCCCTCTTTGCCAGGATCCCGTCATCGTCTTTCAATGATCAATAACGTCTATTTTTTCGAGCAATCGTCGGGCTAACTTGTTTCATCTTCTAACATCAATGACGTGAACGATAATGCTCAACTTTCCGATTCATTAACTGGGCTTAGCCTTGCTGAAGTCGAAGAGCGAGTCGGCGACGGGCGCACAAACAATGTGCCTGATGCCCCTGTTCGTACCACTAGTGAAATAATAAGAGCAAACGTCCTTACCCCAGTAAATGCAATAATGGGGTCGCTACTTGTTTTGATTCTGATAGCAGGTTTTCCCGGTGATGCTTTATTCGCCGGTGTGATCGTGTCTAATAGCATCATTGGTATAGCCCAAGAACTCAAAGCACGGCGTACTTTAAATGAACTGGCCGTTTTGTCTTCTCCAAAGGCTCGGGTGGTTCGCGAAGGAGTAGAAACAGAGATTTCCGTTTCGGAAGTTGTCGCTGATGAACTTTTGGCATTACAGCCTGGAGATCAGATAGTTGTTGATGGAGAAGTAATTACCGAAATTGGATTAGAAATTGATGAGTCTTTACTTACAGGAGAATCTGATCCAGTAGAAAAACAAATATCGGATTCCGTTCTCTCTGGGAGCTTTGTTTCAGCTGGTTCTGGCTTCTACCAAGCCACCGACATCGGAGGGAACTCATATGCCTCGTCTCTGGCGGAAGAAGCGAGGCGTTTCAAACTCGCTAATAGCGAGTTGAAAGCAGGAGTTAATTCAATCTTGAAATGGCTTTTCTTTATTATCCCTCCTGCTGCGATTTTGCTTCTTCTTCGTCTTCTCGCCGAAGAAGATACTTGGAATGAAGCGATACGTGGGACAGTTGCTGGAGCTGTTGCAGCGGTGCCAGATGGTTTAGTTCTTCTCACCAGTCTGTCTTTTATCGTTGGAGTTGTGGCTTTAGCTAGACGAAAAGCATTGGCTAAAGAGTTGGCTTCAGTAGAACTTTTAGCTCGTGTAGACGTTTTATGCCTTGATAAAACTGGAACAATCACAACTGGAGAAATTTCGTTCTCGGGAGTTCATGAAATCAATGGAAGTGATCCTACTGATGCTTTAGGAGCTCTGGTTGCTTCTGATCCGAGTCCGAATCCGACCTTAAAGGCGATTGGGTTGAATTGTCCGAATCCGAATTGGATTACAAAAAATGTTCTACCTTTTTCGTCAGCTCGTAAATGGGCAGCTACTGATTTTGCCGATGAGGGTACTTATCATTTAGGTGCTCCTGATATTTTGCTTCCGGCAGATGCCTTGACTGAGAAAGAGGTGGTAAAAAATTATGCTGAATCTGGTAAACGGGTTCTAGCCTTAACTCATTCAATAGAGCATTCAGGGGATCTAGAGGTCTTACCTGACAATAGAGAGCCTGTTGCTTTAGTTCTGTTAGAGGACACCGTTAAAGAAGATGCTGAAGAAATTCTTTCTTTCTTTGTCAGTCAAGGGCTTACTTTGAAAGTAATTTCTGGCGATCATCCTGCCACTGTCGCCGCTGTTGCTCAAAGGGCGGGAATACCGAACAGCGATTCAGGTTTTGATGCACGTGATCTTCCTGAAGACCCCGTTGAACTTGGGAGAATATTGGAAGAAGAAGCTGTTTTTGGAAGGGTGACCCCTCACCAGAAACGAGCTATGGTTTCTTGCCTTCAGGAGCATGGTCATACGGTGGCGATGACCGGTGACGGGGTGAATGATGTATTAGCTCTTAAAGATGCTGATATGGGAATCGCCATGGGTTCCGGAAGTTCTGCAACACGAGCAGTGGCTCAACTTGTTTTGCTTGATGATCGTTTCAGCACTTTGCCTCGAGTGTTAGCCGAAGGAAGAAGAGTCATTAACAATATTGAACGTGTGGCGAATCTATTTATTTCAAAAGCCACATACGCTCTTTTGCTTATATTCCTTGTCGGAATTTTCGGCAGTCCTTTTCCTTTACTCCCTAAGCAACTCACACTAATTGGATCTTTTTCAATAGGACTGCCAGGCTTTTTCTTAGCGTTGGCGCCTGATACAAGTTTGGTAAAAACTGGATTCTTACGCCGTGTTCTTTATTTCTCTCTTCCATCTGGGCTTGTCGCTGGGGTCGTCACCTTTGTTGGATATGAAGTGATACGAAATGGTGATGCTTCTTTAAATGAATCTCGTACTGCTGCGACAATAATTCTTCTTGCCGTTGGTCTCAGCATCCTTATTTCAATTAGTAGACCTCTTCGAGTCTGGAAATTGGGTTTAGCTATTGCTATGGCCTTGTCCTATGTATTCATCATGTTTAATGATGCGGGTCAGAGTTTCTTTGAACTTGACTTACCTCCGGACAACGCTTGGCTAACAATCATTATCTGCTCAGTCATTGGAGTCGTTGCTGTCGGTGCTGTTTCACAGGTCTTTAAGAAAACATTCAACTAAGGTCTGAGTAAGGAATTAAACGGAGAAGAAATGTCAGAAATTGAATCAAGTTTATTTGCTACTGCGTTGACACAATTCAATCGTGGAGCAGACCTAATCGGACTTTCTCATGATCTCCGACAAATACTCTCTCAGCCCAAGAATGAGATCATTGTCAACTTTCCCGTGAAAATGGATGATGGTCGATTTGAGGTCTTTACGGGGTATCGCATTCAACACAACAACGTTCTTGGCCCTTACAAAGGAGGAGTTAGGTTTAGTCCGATGGTGAATCTTGATGAAGTTAAGGCTTTAGCTTCATGGATGACGTGGAAATCTGCTTTATGTGATATCCCCTTCGGAGGAGCAAAGGGAGGTATCTCTTTTGATCCTCATCTTTGTAGCAGTGAAGAACTTGAACGAGTTGTCCGTCGATTCACACATAGTTTGGGTGGAAACATCGGCCCTGATTACGACATTCCCGCTCCTGATCTTGGAAGTAACTCTCAAACAATGGTTTGGATGATGGACACCTATGCAAATTCAACAGGTTCATCTGAAAGGCAAAATGTCAAACGAGTAGTTACTGGTAAGACCCTTGAAACTGGAGGAAGCCATGGCCGAGAGAAGGCCACTGGTCAAGGTGTAGTTTTTTGTCTTCAGCACTGGGCAGACGAAGTTGGATTTGATTTATCAAGTGCAACCGTTGCTTTACAAGGATGGGGCAATGTCGGTAGCGCTACGGGAAGGATACTTCAAGTCCACGGAGCGAAAGTGCTGGCAGTTTCTGATCATGCTGGATCAATAGCCGATGAAGACGGCATTGATGCCTTTGATCTCACAGACTGGGTACAAGAACATGGGTCAGTCAAGGGATACCCAAATGCCGATGAGATAGAACCTTCGGATCTCTGGTCGATGGACGTTGACATACTGATTCCAGCAGCTTTGGAAAATCAAATCACTGCTGATAACGCTCACGACATAAAAGCGAAAGTAGTGGTGGAGGCCGCCAATGGCCCAACAACTCTTGAAGCAGAGAGAATTCTTAGCGAAAAAAGCGTTGACATTCTTCCCGATATTTTGGTTAATGCTGGAGGAGTCATTGTTTCTTACTTTGAATGGCTCCAGAACAGGTCCGCTCAGCGTTGGGATCTTGACAATGTTGATCATCGGCTGCGCGAAATCTTGTGGACTGCAGCCGATTCCGTTGTGGCCTTACAGAAGGATCTAGAAAGCTCGTCTCGGCGGGATGCCGCTTACGCCGTTGCGCTTCAGCGATTAAAGACTGTCTATAACCAGCGTGGAATTTTCCCTTAATTAGGTGGTTACTTGTTCTCTTCTTTACGTTTTTTGTCAGCGTAAGAAGCGGCGAGTATAGCGATAGCGACGAGAGCGAGGGAGGAAACGTTCAATTGTCCTCGTATCAACCCTCGAACTATGAAGTCAATGAGTCCGATAGTTATTACGAACGCGACATATCGGTTTCGACTTACCCAAGAGTCTTTTTTAGTATTTTTGTTCACGGTTGATTAGTTTCCGTAGTTCTGTTTCAACTTCGCCTATTACAGTTTCGAAGGTTGCGTTAGAGATTCTTCTGTTCTAAAACTTTCTCACGTGTCGGTACCCGCTTGAGGATGTATAAGACCCCTGCGAGTCCTACACCAATCACCACAAGACGAACGACAAGGGAATTAATCAAAATCCCGGCGCTAACTCCACTTGTTATAACAATTATTGATATTGCCATCTGTTTTGCTCTTCGAGGCATGCCTAGACCGCTGCGATAATCTTTCACCATTGGGCCGATAGTAGGTAGATCCAGAATCCATTGTTCGAACCGTGGAACGGAGCGAGCAAAGCATGATGCGCCAATGATCATGAATACCGTAGTTGGAAGTCCTGGTACGACTATGCCGATGCCTCCAATAGCTACAGAAATGCAGCCGATAGTGGCCCAGAAAATACGGGCAGGTTTTCGGCTTGATAGTTGCTTTGATTCGTTCTTGATTTCAGTCATTTTGTTTCTTTAGTCAATGAGTTCTGCGATGTCGATCCCAATCAAAATGAGAAGCAAAGCAATAACTGCTGCATTGATAGGAATAACTATCTTCCTTAAACGATGTTCAGCTTTCATGAATCGTTTAATGCTTGAAAGATTGAACCAAATCGCAACTAAGGCAATAGGAATGCCGATAAGTGGACCTACGCTTTTTGCTACCCCTAAAAGCGGGAGAAGCCAAGGGAAGACAATGTAGGAAAGTAAACAGCGAATCCCAGAAATCACCATTGATTTAGAAAACATCTGAGTGTTGGAGTCAACCTGTGTTGTAGAACTAAGGCTGTCGTTCATGAGTGTTTTCCTATTCAATATTAAACGTGACAGATTGTAACAATAGCCACATCAGTATTCTATAAGTGGATTATGGGTTGACTATCGGCAGAAAGCAGTTAATCAATTTCTACGTCTTTGATAATCACCCAGTACGATTTAGCGCTGCTGCTGCTCGTTGGGCTGCTACTTGGCGTCTACCAATGATTGGAGTTGTTGGAGCGAATCCGGCGGTCGCTCTTTCTGATTCCGATTCGCCTCCCCAAAATCCAAGTTCTCGATTTTCTCGCGCATACGCCTTACACGGGTCAACTGAAGGACAAGCTTCACAGATTTTTCGAGCTTTAGCTTCGCGTCTCACTCTCGCTTCTGGGCGTTCTGCAAAAGGTGCAAAGAAGAGTGAACTTTCTCCTCGGCAACTGCCTTGGTCGACCCAACTCATAGTTGGATATTCATCGGGCATTTTTACCGAGATCTCAAACAATTTAATTTTCTCCCCTACTCAACCAAATATTTTTGGTCTTACACCTCGCGCGACAGTACGAAAAAGATTGGCAAGAGTAAAGAGATTTTTGATAATTCTTAGAGAAGATACCTATCTTAAAAACAGATAGGTATCTATGCTTAAGATTTGTTCAGACGATTACTCTTCAGTAGCAATTTTTACCCTAAGAGACTGCTGCTACGCCTCGATCAATAAGGGAGCCTATATCCGACTGGGTAAGCCCAAGGTCTTCCGAGAGAATCTGTTCTGTATGTTCTCCCAGTCGTGGAGCGATCATCGCTCCACGATCTTCAACCTGTGAGAACGCAAGGGGGGAACCTGGAACTAAATGCTCACCAACTCCTGGTTGCTCAAGATTAGAGAATAAAGGATTCTGAGTGGAGCAGCGCTCATCGTTTTCAACCAACTCAACAAAAGACTGATAAGGCCCCCAGCAAACTCCGTGCTTGTCTAAAGTGTCTGAAACTTCTTTGAAGGTTCTTTCACTAAACCAGGGGGCAAATAGTTCAGTTAGTCTGCTTCGAGATAGATACCTTTCACCTTCGTCTGAGAAATCTACCCCCAGAGACGAAGCCAATTCCCCCACTTTTGTGGTTGTCTGTGTTGCTTCTTGGAGACCTTTCCACTGCTTCGGGCTTATCGCTACTACCATCACTCGTCGGCCATCTTTTGTCAGGAAATCCGTTCCGTAAGCTCCGTATAAATCATTACCAATCGACGGTCTCTCTGTTTTTGTGATTTGAGCTTCAGCAATTCCACCAAGCATTCCTACTGCTGCTAAAGCCACGTCTGTTAATGCAAGTGTCACTAAATCCCCGTGGCCGGTTTGAGTTCGGTGTCTATCGGCAGCTAGTAAACCCAATGCCGCCATCTGACCACACATAAGATCCCACGCCGGAACAACATTATTAACTGGTCGTGGATCATCTGGGTAACCAGTTGCGTTTGGATATCCAATAGCACAGTTAACTGTGTAATCCACCGCAGTTGACCCATCGTGGTTTCCAACAATAGAAACCATGACTAGGTCTTCGCATTTTCGTTGAAGTTCGCCATAGGCGAGCCAACCCACTGCTGGGAAATTTGTAATAAAGTTTCGAGCTTGAGATATCAAACCTGAAAGTAACTCTTGGGCTTCCGGGTCACGCAAATTCATTGCTAGCGAACGCTTCCCCTTATTTAAGCCATTCCAATAAAGACTTGCTCCACTTTCTGTTAGAGGCCATCTTTTATGATCGATACCCCCACCAATTTGATCAAATCTGATGACATCAGCGCCAAGTTGTGCCAAAGTCATGCCCCCAGAAGGTGCTGCTACAAATGCAGAGCCTTCAATAACTCGCAAACCCTGAAGTGGACGGTCTCTCAACTCAACTCTTCTATGTCAACGAGCAATTGAGCGGAGTGCTCATCTAAACTTGTCGCACTACTAGGGTCATACGCTTTAGCTATCAGCCCCTCAGGGGAAACCAAATAAGTGACCCGTTCTGGAAGACTAACGAATGGGTGGTCAGGTGGGCGAACTACTTTATATGCCTCACCCATCGTGCGGTCAGGGTCTGAAAGTAGAGAAAATTCATAACCTTGGTTGTCTGCGAATGCTTTTTGTTCCTCAATAGTGTCAAAACTTGCACCAATAATTACTGCGTTCAGTGATTCAAATTCGAGAGTTCGATCACGGAACCCTCCTCCTTCAATCGTTCAACCAGGTGTGCTTGCTTTGGGATACCACCAAAGGGCTATCCATTTACCAGAAAAATCTTCAAGACTAATCATGTTTCCATGCTGATCTGGTGCTGAAAATTGTGGTGCTGGACTTCCTTCTTCAAGCATTTTTCCTCCAATAATTGATGATTTGACTGTAGTGGCAAAGCCTTATAAAAAGTGGCATCTTCAGCAGTTCTTTGGTTTTTTTATTTCCCGGTTCTACCCATCGCCTGCTTCTGGTTAGGATTATGAAAACTGGCGAAATTTACAGTCAGCATAGTTAGGAGAACATAATGTCCGAAGCCGTAATAGTTGCTACAGGTCGAACCCCGATCGGCCGTGCAGGAAAAGGTAGTTTAATTGAAGCGCGACCTGATGATATGTCCGCTTTCATTGTTGATGCAGTGCTCAACAAAGTTCCTGAGCTTCCGCGTGAAGAAATCGAGGATGTTATTTGGGGTACCGCTCAACCTGGCGGGGAACAAGGATTCAATCTGGGCCGTGTTGTAAGTCTTCTTGCAGGGCTTGAAGCACCAGGTGTAACCGTAAATCGTTATTGCTCTTCTTCTTTGCAAACAATCCGCATGGCTGCTCACGCGATTATGGCGGACGAAGGAGATGCCTTTATAGCAGGCGGAGTGGATTGCGTGAGCCGCTACGGTTACGGAGCCTCTGACACCGCTTCACATAATGAAAAATTTGCTGAGGCAGAGGAAAGAACAGCGTCTAGAAGTGGTGGTGGAGTCGGAGATTGGACCCCGACTGAAGGTCTTCCAGATCTCTACATAGCCATGGGTCAAACTGCTGAGAATGTTGCTGAGTCTCAGAATGTATCGAAACAAGCGCAAGATGAATGGGGTGTTCGTTCCCAGAACCGAGCAGAAGACGCCCAAAATCGTGGCTTCTTTGAACGTGAAATCACCCCCTATGTCCTACCTGATGGAACTGTTGTTTCTGCTGATGATGGCATCCGCGCTGGAACAACTTATGAAAAAGTTTCGCAACTGCAACCTGTGTTCCGTGAAAATGGAACTGTTACCGCTGGAAATGCTTGCCCTCTTAACGATGGTGCAGCCGCTGTAGTGGTAATGAGTGCTACTCGAGCTGCAGAGTTAGGTATAACACCTATAGCGAAAATCATATCTTCAGGTGTTTCTGCTCTTAACCCAGAGATTATGGGGCTTGGTCCTGTTGATGCAATCAAACAGGCGCTCGGTAGAGCAAATATGACTCCGGACGACATCGATCTTTTCGAAATCAACGAAGCTTTCGCTGCTCAAGTTCTGCCGTCAGCAGATCAAGTTGGTATTGACTTAGACAAATTGAATGTAAACGGTGGAGCCATTGCTCTTGGTCATCCATTCGGCATGACTGGAGCTCGTATCATGACCACGTTACTTAACGGCCTAGAAGACGCTGACAAAGAATTCGGTGTTGAGTCTATGTGCGTTGGTGGTGGTCAAGGAATGGCTATGGTCGTTCAACGCCTTAACTAAATCTTAAATTCAAGTAACACAACCAAAAAATTAGCGGTCGCTTGGACGGTTGTCGCGTGCCGCCGGCATCCAGTTTGGTCCGGCAGTTTGGTCTATGCGTTCGACAAAACGTGAGCCAACTGGTTCGATTAAATCAATAAAGCGAGTCGTTTCTTCTGAACCAAAATTTTTCCAAGCAACACTGGTTAAATCATCTAGGCGGTCTTCAAGTTCCTGCCTGTAATGGAGGCCTACATCCGTAACTTTGCGATCTTTAGCCAACCCTCGTTGCTCTAGTTTCACATAGGCTCTTTCCAGAGCCGCGTCATCAGCTCCGCGGCTTCTTGCCAACCAGTCATCCTCGTAGCTTCTCCAAGCCCCATCAAGAATCCCTACCATGCTTTCGTCAAGATCTTCACTTATTTGTATCGCCCAATGAGTATCTCCACGCCACTCTCGAATCGCATTGACTGCCAACCAAGATGATACGAGTGGATCCGTATGGCGGGCCCA
>MDSY01157021.1_pt1 | contig 11748 bp, 6 predicted proteins | sample 811131 | NCBI WGS metagenome assembly MDSY01 (sample SAMN05326643, study PRJNA326480) | marine metagenome | isolation source: seawater | place: Atlantic Ocean: South West | collected 2010
TCGGGTATTAATTGATGCACCTTGTAGTGGTTTGGGTACATTAAAACGAAACCCCGACTTGAAATGGAAGCTTACAGAAGAAAGAATTTCTGAAGTTATAGAGTTACAGCAAAAAATTCTTTTAGAACAATCAAAATGGGTTAGAGAAGGAGGTAAACTAATCTATGTTACCTGCTCCATATTACCGAGTGAAAATCAAAATCAAATTACTTGGTTCCTTAAACAACCCGAAGGAGCTGGTTATGTTCTTGAAAAAGAGGAACTATTTTATTCACACCAAACAGGTTTTGATGGATTTTATGCAGCAAGACTTCTTAGGAATAGTTGTGAATAAAATTAGTGAAACTCTAAAAAAACGATAGTATTTGAAATGTTTGCGTGTGTAAAAAATATGTAAATTTATATCCTAGAAATATGTAATACCTATGATCTATTTTTTTGGTTTACCTCAAGAGGAAATATTTGCCGTTGAAACAAACCTAGTTTTGTCTTCTGACTCAGAAAAAAAAATAGAATGGTTGTTCGGGGGCATACCACTTATAGAAACAAAAAACCTTAGTAGAGGTTATTTTGGACCTCGAGCAACGATGATTACTCCATGGAGTACAAACGCTGTTGAAATTACCCAAAACATGGGAATTGATGGGATTACTCGAATTGAAAAGTTTATTCCAGAAGCCAAAATCGATATTGTTGACTATATGTTGGTTCAACGCTTTGACACATTAAACGAAAATTTGTTTGAAATCGAATTTAACCCAGAAAAAGTAAAATCCATTAAGGATATTACTAAATTCAATTCTTCTGAAGGTTTAGCAATGAACGATGATGAAGTTGAATATCTAAATTCTTTATCTAAAGAACTTGGAAGATCACTAACAGATTCGGAGGTGTTTGGTTTTTCCCAAGTAAATTCAGAACACTGCAGACACAAAATATTCAATGGTACTTTTGTTATTGATCAGGATGAAAAAGGAAAAAGTCTTTTCGAGATGATCAAAGAAACTGCAAAACAAAATCCCAACACAATTGTTTCAGCTTATAAAGATAATGTTGCTTTTATCGAAGGTCCAACTATAGAACAATTTGCACCTGAGAAAGGAGATGTTCCAAGCTCCTATCGTACCGAATCGATCGAAACTGTTCTTTCTTTAAAAGCAGAAACTCATAACTTTCCTACTACTGTAGAACCTTTTAATGGAGCGGCTACTGGTTCTGGAGGAGAAATTAGAGACCGTTTGGCTGGGGGGAAAGGTTCTTTACCTTTAGCTGGAACTGCCGTATACATGACTCCTTATTCAAGAGTAGCTAAAAATAGGGTATGGGAAAATGGCTTTCCAAAAAGAGATTGGTTATATCAAACACCTTTAGATATTTTAATAAAAGCATCTAATGGAGCATCGGATTTTGGAAATAAATTTGGTCAACCTTTAATTACAGGATCTGTTTTAACTTTTGAACATCATGAGGGAAATCACAAACTAGGATATGATAAAGTAATAATGCAAGCCGGAGGAATTGGATTTGGAAAAAAAAATCAAGCTCAAAAAAGTATCCCTAAAAAAGGAGACCGCATTATTATTTTAGGAGGTGATAACTATAGAATTGGAATGGGTGGAGCTGCAGTTTCTTCTGCAGATACTGGGGCCTTTGGAAGTTCAATAGAACTTAACGCAATTCAGCGATCTAATCCAGAAATGCAAAAAAGAGTTGCTAATGCTATTAGAGCTTTAGTTGAAAGTGCGCATAACCCTATAATTTCGATTCATGATCATGGAGCTGGTGGACACTTAAATTGTTTATCTGAATTAGTTCAAGAAACAGGAGGTGCAATTAATATAGATAAATTACCTCTAGGAGATCCTACTCTATCTGCAAAAGAAATTATTGGAAATGAATCCCAAGAAAGAATGGGACTCATTTTAAAAGAAGAAGATGCTAGTATTTTAGAGAAAATTTCAATTAGAGAACGTACACCTTTCTATGATGTTGGTGTTGTAACAGACGATAAACATTTTTCTTTTCATTCTACAAAAACTAATGAAATACCAATTGATCTAGACCTAGGTGCACTTTTTGGAAGCTCTCCTAAAACCCTATTGCAAGACATCTCTTTGGTAGCAGATTTTAAAGAAATTGAATATAAGGAATCTGATATAAAAACCTATTTAAATCAGGTTTTACAAATAGAAGCCGTAGCCTGTAAAGACTGGCTTACGAACAAAGTTGACCGCTGTGTAACTGGAAAAGTAGCACAACAACAATGTGTAGGAGAACTTCAACTTCCCTTGAGTAATTGTGGTGTAATGGCTCTAGATTTCACTGGAACTAGCGGAATAGCAACTTCTATAGGTCATTCCCCTTTAACGGGTCTTATTGATCCTAAAGCAGGAAGTATTAACGCTATTGCAGAATCACTCACTAACTTGGTATGGGCTCCTCTTTCAAATGGATTAACCTCAGTTTCACTTTCAGCTAACTGGATGTGGCCTTGTAATAATCTTGGAGAAGACGCTCGACTTTATCAAGCAGTTGAAGCTTGTTCAGAATTTGCTATTGATTTAGGAATCAACATTCCTACAGGGAAGGATTCTCTTTCAATGAAACAAAAATATAAGAACGAAGAGGTAAAAGCTCCTGGTACCGTTATTATATCTGCAGCTGGAGAATGTAATGATGTTACAAATATAATTACTCCAGTTTTAAAAATAGATGGTGGCGATTTATACTATCTGGATTTCTCTCAAGATGAATTTCATTTGGGAGGTTCTTCTTTCGCGCAAATTAGAAATGCTATTGGTACAGAAGTTCCTTCTGTAAAAAATGCTTCTTACTTTGTTAAAGCTTTCAATATGCTTCAAGAATTAATTAAAACAAATATTATTAATGCTGGACATGATATTGGTTCGGGTGGATTAATAACTTCTCTTCTAGAGCTTTGTTTCCCTACTTTAGGAATTGGCCTTGATGTTGATTTAAGAAATCTAGGAGAAGAAGATCTTGTACGAGTTTTATTTTCAGAGAAAATTGGAGTGCTAGTTCAGTCAAATACAGATTTACAATCACATTTTGAAGCTGCTGGAATAAAATGTATCAAAATTGGTTATATAAACTATGAATCAAAATTGAAAATTAAAAACTATGATTTTAAAACTGATTTCTCAATAAACGAATTAAGAAAGACATGGTATCAAACCTCTGCATTACTAGATGCTGAGCAAACAGAAAAAACTTGTTCAAGTGAACGTTTTAAAAACATGGATCAACAAAAGCTTCAATATAAATTTCCTGATAACTTTACAGGGAAATTAGCAGCAACTCCAACTCATAAAATTAAAGCTGCCATTATTCGTGAAAAAGGAAGTAATTCTGAAAGAGAAATGGCTTACGCAATGTACATTGCCGGGTTTGATGTTCGTGACGTCCACATGACCGACCTTATTGAAGGAAGAGAAACTTTAGAAGACATTAGCTTCATTGTTGCTGTTGGTGGTTTTTCAAACTCAGACGTATTAGGATCTGCAAAAGGTTGGGCAGGTGCATTCAAATATAATGCTAGAGCAAAAAAGGCCTTAGATAATTTCTTTGCTAGACCAGATACACTTTCGCTAGGAGTTTGTAATGGATGTCAGTTATTTATCGAACTTGGTCTAATAAATCCTGACCACATTGAAAAACCTAAAATGCTTCACAACGATTCAGGAAAATTCGAATGCACATTTACATCGGTTACCCTCAAAAAAAGCAGTTCTATTTTACTTAATGGAATGGAAGGAAGTACCCTAGGGATATGGGCAGCACATGGAGAAGGAAAATTTGCATTTCCAAAAAATGAAGATCAATATGAAATTTCAGCAAAGTATGCCTATGAGGGTTATCCAGCAAACCCTAACGGGTCGGATTACAATGCAGCAATGCTTTGTAGTGATGACGGACGTCATTTAGTTATGATGCCTCACTTAGAACGCTCTACTTTTCCTTGGAATTGGGGGTATTATGAAATCGAAAGGGAAGATGAAGTATCTCCTTGGATGACAACCTTTGTTAATGCATACAACTGGCTAAAAAAATAATTATTTCCTTAGTTAAAATCTCATTGAACATACTTTTCTTTCATTCTTTAAAATATTTGGCTACATTTAGAAAACAAATTTTTTAACGATGAATCCAACTAGACTATTTGAGTTTTTAGAAATACAAAGGGAAAATATTCCTTTAGAAAAGTGCTTGACAACAAAATATGATGGTGTTTGGACAAGTATTTCTACAGAAGAGTTTTACCAAAAAGTTCAGCAAGTAAGTAGATCCCTAATTAAAATGGGAGTGCAAAAAGGAGATAAAGTTGCATTAATCTCAACTAACAACAGAACAGAATGGTGTATCATGGACCTCGGTATTCTTCAGCTTGGAGCTGTAACTGTTCCTATCTATCCTACCATAACAGCTCCAGAATATGAATACGTTCTCAATCATTCGGAAAGCAAGTTTTGTTTTATTTCTGATTTAGAAATATTGAATAAATTAAATTCTGTTCGAAAAGCATTACCAAGCCTTAAAGAGGTATACTCTTTTGACTCTATTCCGGATTGTCTTTCTTGGATGGAGCTACTTAACGATTTAGAGGACAAAGAAACTCAAAAACAAGTTGTAGCAGCAAAAAATGCTGTTAACACAGAAGATCTTGCTACTATAATATATACTTCGGGAACAACTGGAGTGCCAAAAGGAGTTATGTTAAATCATAGAAACGTAGTATCTAATGTAATCTCAAGTTCCAAAAGATTACCTCTAGAAATTGGTAAAACACACGCATTAAGTTTTTTGCCTGTTTGTCATATATACGAGCGAGTAATACTATACATTTATTACTATCAAGGAATTGGAATACATTTTGCAGAATCAATTGAAAAAATATCTGAAAATCTACAAGAAGTTAAACCCTATTTTATGACAGCTGTTCCTAGACTTCTTGAAAAAGTTTATGACAAAATATATGCTCGAGGAGCAGATTTAGATGGGGTTAAGAAAAAACTTTTCTATTGGGCAGTAGATCTTGGGTTACAATACGAACCTTATGGTGCTAATGGATTTTGGTATGAATTAAAATTAAAAATTGCACAAAAGCTTATTTTCTCTAAATGGAAGGCAGCTTTAGGCGGAAATTTACACACCATAAGTTCAGGTAGTGCAGCACTTCAACCGAGATTGGCTCGTGTTTTTAGTGCCGCAGGAATTACTATTTCTGAAGGATACGGTTTGACTGAAACTTCTCCTGTTTTAACGGTAAGTGATATCAATAATCGAGGACTAAAATTTGGCTGTGTTGGAAAAGCAATTGAAGGTGTTGAACTAAAAATAGCTGAGGATGGAGAGATTTTGTGTAAAGGTCCCAATATTATGCAAGGTTATTTTAAAGATGATTTAAAAACTGCAGAAGTAATTAAAAATGGATACTTTCATACTGGAGATATTGGTGTAATTGACTCAGAAGGTTTTCTTAAAATCACAGATCGTAAAAAGCAACTATTCAAAACCTCTGGAGGAAAATATATTGCTCCTCAATTGATTGAAAATAAAATGAAACAATCCCTATTTATTGAACAAATAATGGTGATTGGCGAGGGTCAAAAAATGCCAGCAGCACTAATTCAGCCAGCATTCGAATATATTGAGATTTGGATTAAAAATCAAAAACTACCAATTGACCCTTCAATAGAAGCGATTTGCTCTAGTCAAGAAGTAATCGATGCAATTCAAAAAGATTTGGATGAATATAACCCAACCTTTGGGAAATGGGAACAGATTAAAAAGTTTGAACTAACACCTGAATTGTGGAGTATAGAACTGGGACATCTTACTCCTACGATGAAAGTAAAGCGAAAAGTAGTTAAAGAACGCTACAAAGAGCTTTTCAACAAAATATATTCTTAGTGCTTAATCCCCCATTAAACATGGGGATTATTTTTAAAATTATACTATGCATACATAATTATGCATACATAATTATGTATGCATAATATAATTCATTATATTTGATTAAATTTAAAATTATTTGAAACCAATTACAATAGAATACGCACTCAGAACTGCCTGGCAGTCAGTAACAAACATGTATAATGAAAAGGCATCTACTTACAACTCTTCAATGTCCATGGGTTTTACATTGCTTTCAATAGATGCAGAAGGAACTCCTTCTACAGCTTTAGGTCCAAAAATGGGAATAGAATCAACTAGTTTATCTCGAATACTTAACACCTTGGAAGATCGTGGTTATATAAAACGTAAGCCCAATCCAGATGATGGTCGTGGTGTTTTAATTTTTTTAACAAAAAAAGGAAAAGAAAAAAGAGATATTTCTAAGAAAACAGTGATAGAATTTAATAACTCTATTATAAAAAATATGAATCCAAAAAAAATGATGCATTTTTTTGAAGTGATTGATTGTATAAAAACCACAGTTGAACAAAAAGAATTAATTAATAATAAATAATCTAAAAATACTAAAATGGAAGACATAAAAAAACAAACCTTTGGAGGTGATTTTGTAATCAAAAGAACAGATGCAAATACTGTTTTTACACCGGAAGATTTTAGCGAAGAACAGCTAATGATGAAGGAATCTGTTATAGAATTTGTTGATCGTGAAATCGTCCCAAACAGAGAAAGATTTGAGAATAAAGATTTTGATTTGACTCATGAATTAATGTCAAAAGCTGGTGATCTTGGATTTTTAGGTGTAGCTGTTCCAGAGGAATATAATGGTCTTGGAATGCCTTTTACTTCTACTATGTTAGTATGTGATTATATATCAGGTGCCAATGGATCATTTTCGACTGCTTTTGGCGCTCATACTGGAATAGGCACTATGCCTATAACACTTTATGGAAATGAGGAGCAAAAACAAAAATATGTAAGCAAATTAGCAACTGGAGAATGGTTTGGTGCTTATTGCCTAACGGAGCCAGGTGCAGGTTCTGACGCAAATTCAGGAAAAACTAAGGCAGTACTATCTGAGGATGGAACTTACTACAAGATTACAGGTCAAAAAATGTGGATAACAAATGCAGGGTTTGCTGATATTTTGATTGTTTTTGCTCGTATTGAAGACGATAAAAATATAACAGGTTTTATTGTACCTAAAGATCTTGAAAACGGAATTACCTTAGGTGATGAAGAAAATAAATTAGGAATCAAGGCCTCTTCTACGCGTCAAGTATTTTTTAACGAAACGAAAGTCCCGATCGAAAACATGCTATCAGAACGTGGAGATGGTTTTAAAATCGGAATGAATGCTTTAAATGTTGGACGTATTAAACTTGCAGCAGCTTGCATAGAAGCGCAAAGAAGAATAACAACTTTGGCTATTCAATATGCCACAGAACGTGTTCAATTTAAAACTCCTATTGCAGAGTTTGGAGCAATTCAATACAAACTAGCCAATATGGCAACGGATACTTATGTTAGCGAATCTGCTAGTTATAGAGCAGCTTTTGATATTGAGGAGAAAATAAATGAGCTTCTAGAAGAAGGTTTATCCCACCAAGATGCAGAATTGAAAGGAGTAGAAGAATTTGCAATTGAATGTTCAATTCTAAAAGTATCTGTTTCTGAAAAAGCTCAAAATTGTACAGATGAAGGAATTCAAATTTATGGTGGTATGGGATTCTCTGCTGATGCTCCTATGGAAATGGCATGGAGGGATATCCGAATTTCAAGAATTTACGAGGGAACTAATGAAATAAATCGAATGCTTTCAATCGGAATGCTTTTGAAAAAAGCATTTAAAGGAGAAGTGGATTTAATGACACCAGCTACAGAAGTAGGCCAAGAGTTAATGACCGGAATACCCAAAGCAGAAATCTCTAATGAGCTATTTGCAGAAGAGAAGTATCTGATTGCAAATATGAAGAAAGTTTTACTAATGATTACTGGTGCTGCTGTTCAAAAATTCGGCCCCAAATTTGAAAAAGAACAACAAATTATTATTGCACTTTCGGATATTTTAATCGAAATCTATATGGCGGAATCCACAATACTTAGAACTGAAAAAAACTGTGATCGTTTTGGACCTGATTCTCAAAAGAATCATATCGAGATGTCTCAATTGTATTTGTTCAATGCTATTGAAAATATCAATCGAAGTGGAAAAGAAGCGATCGTATCATTTGCTGAAGGGGTTCACCTCAAAGGAATGCTCTCTGGGATGAAGCAATACAGCAAATACATGAATTATCCAAATATTGTAGAGTTAAGAAGAAGCATTGCTTCTAATATAATAAATGAAAATAAATATCCCTTTTGATTAATTAATTTTGTTTTGTTTAAACCTCTAAATATAATTTAGAGGTTTTTTTTTACATATATTTATATCAACTACATTAATTATTAATTGGTTGCCTTTTAAATATTTTTAAAAATGAAGAAATTATTATCTCTAATCCTTATTTTAACAATAAGTTTATTAACGAATACATATAAAATTAATGCACAATCAGACCTTGATTTTTATTCTATTATTGAAGATATTTCTACAGAAAGGATTAAAGGAGATATTACCACACTGGCAAATTTCGGAACTCGACATACACTTAGTGATACCTTGTCCAAAACTCGTGGAATTGGCGCAGCACGAAGATGGATATTTGATAGCTTTCAAGAAATAGCATCAGAATGTTCTGGTTGCATTAGTGTAAGCTATCAAAAAAATTATACAAACACAGATAAGAAGAGAATAGTAAAGCCCATTTGGATTAATAATGTAATTGCAATTCAAAAGGGAACTAAATATCCCAATCGATATATTATTATGAGTGGTGACATTGACTCGCGTATTTCGGATCCAAATAACTATACGGACGATTCTCCAGGAGCTAATGATAACGCAAGTGGTATGGCTGGTACCATAGAAGCTGCTCGAGTATTATCAAAATTTTCATTTGAAAACAGTATAATTTATGCAGGTTTAGCTGGAGAAGAGCAGGGATTATTCGGTGGAAAAGGTTTAGCTAAATTTGCTGAGGAAAATGGATGGGATATAATTGGAATTTTAAATAATGATATGATTGGAAATATTCAGGGAGTTGACGGTGTTATTGACAACAGAACATTTCGAATTTTTTCTGAACCCGTGCCTACTACTGAAACTGAAATGGAAAGAAGAAGGCGTCGTTTTTATGGGGGAGAAGTTGATGGTATTTCTAGACAATTAGCTCGTTATGTTCATAAAACGGTTACAAAATATATGCCAGAAATGAATCCCAAAATGATTTATAGACTAGATCGTTTTGGACGAGGTGGACATCATAGACCATTCAACGACTTGGGTTATGCGGGTATTCGTATTATGGAAGCACACGAAAATTACACACAACAACACCAAGATATTCGTAATGAGAATGGTATTAATTATGGAGATGTTTTGGAGGCTGTTAATTTTGAGTATGCAAGTAAGCTAACTGCGGTAAATGCAATAAACTTGGCATCGATAGCTTGGTCACCACCAGCCGTTTCAGAACTGTCAATTGGAGGAATTGTGGAATCTTCCGCAAAATTTAGATGGTCCAAACTAGATACTAAAAATATAAAAGGATATAAAATATACTGGAGAGACACTACTTCTCCAACTTGGGATCATTACCGTTTTGTGGGTAACGTATCTGAAACTATTCTGGATGGTATTGTTATTGATAATTTCTTTTTTGGTATAGCAACAGTTGGAGAAAATGGAATTGAGAGTCCAGTAGTTTTTCCTAATAAAGTATTTAAAGATTAATAATTATAACCCTAACTGGAATAGAATGCCTAGTAATAGTTATCCGTTGTTAAACGGTTGTACTGTCCGCGTTTATTCCTTCGATAAATACTAAAGTCAAAGGTAATAAATAGTTCAAAAATACTTGGTGAGTAAACAATACCGGAAGTTTGAAATGGAAAATTATATAAAACGCCAAAATCAAAATTTTCAACAGCCAAGCCAATAGAAACACCAACATTATTTAATGAAAAAGATTGTAGTGAAGCAGCTTGTTGGCTTAATCCAATTGAAAATTCACCAAGTTGAAAATCTTGAGAAAGATAAATTTGTAACGACTCACCATATTTGGTGAAAGATCCGTAAGTATATAAATATGTATATCTCGGTAAAAACCTTCTTTCATAGGGATTTAAGTCAAATTCATAAGCCCCTTGAAGAGAAATCTGAATTGGCTTTTCAAAAGGAACTTCTTTATTGTATGAAGTATTGGGTCTAGTAAGGTGTTTAAAAGATAAACCAGCCATATATTTATCTGAGTGAAGGATAAAAGAGGCACCTAAGTCAAAATAATTCACATTACTTATAATCGGAGCAAGAGGGTCGATAGATTCAGTATTTATAAACCCAGTAGCCATATCTATTTGATCTCCGAAAATAAGGTTAGCCGGATTAACAGAAGAGCTTCCAAAACCTAAAGTTACAGCTGGTAAAAAGAATGTGTTATTATCAAACTGTAACTTATAAACATAAGATATATTGGCAAGATTTGAAATTAGTCCGGTTGATTGAATTTTAAATGAGTTAATATCTAAGCCTAAACTAAAACTCTGATTTTCAAATGTTAAAGCACCAAAAAAGTACTTATTATCAAGTCTATCGAATTCGTTTAGTTTCATAGAATTATATAACACCCCAACTTTATTTAGGCTGTTAAAACCAAAGTAACTTGGATTCGTCTTTTGCATAAATTTAGAATGATTAACAATGTATTCTTCTTGTGCATTGAGAGATGCCCCTATAAAGAGTATTATTAATAATAAATAATATGTAACTTTTTTCAAGATCATTAATTAATCAAAATAAAGGTTCCACTTTTTTCTATAATAGTATCTCCATCATAAAGCAAACCAGATGCAGTATATATATAGTAAGGTGAATGTAAAGCTTTAGCTCCATTATATAAAGTTCCATCCCAACCTGGTATTGTTAATGCTGAAGGAATTGCTGGGGTAGGATCTTCAACAGTATCAGTATAAATCAAATTACCGCGGTAGTCATAAACTGAAAAAGTCATTTTCATAAATCCACTAAAAAACGGTTTATATGTGTCATTAACTAAATCATTATTTGGAGTAAAAACATTAGGTATCATAATATTATATCCTTTCCCAACTATAATAGGCTGAGAAACTTCTTCAGAACACCCAATACTATTATAAATACGTAAAGTAGCTAAATATGTCCCTGAAACCCCATAAGCATGCCTTGTTGGTGATATAGTACCTGATGGTCTCGGTACAATTTTCGGAGGAGAATTGTCTCCAAAAATCCATTCAGAAGTAACAAAAGGATCTGTAGATGTATTATTAAATGATACTTCTTCACGAGATAAAATAGAAGAGTTAATACGATAGTTAGGAGAAGTAAAATCAAAATTTGGTACTCCTATACCTCTACTAATATCTTCTGTAATCAAACATCCGTCTTCGTTTACAATTTTTAACTCTGCCTTTTCTACTGCATTTGTAATTGCAACAGACCACTTACGATCGGTAACTCGGGTAACTGAATTAGACGAAATCATAATATTATTGTAGTAGAAGGTTAAATCTCCATCATTGTTGTCAAAAATATCAACTGTAATTTTTCCTTGAAGTGAACTACAAAGGTCTTCGTCTACAAAGGGTCCTTTTATTATATATAATTGACGGTTTGGAGTTACTTGAATAATTTCCTCATGATATAAATAATTATTGATCAAGATACTACCAGAA
>MDSY01039576.1_pt1 | contig 11747 bp, 1 predicted proteins | sample 811131 | NCBI WGS metagenome assembly MDSY01 (sample SAMN05326643, study PRJNA326480) | marine metagenome | isolation source: seawater | place: Atlantic Ocean: South West | collected 2010
AGAAACAAAAATTAACTTTGTCATGCGGGGTGGAGCAGTTGGTAGCTCGTTGGGCTCATAACCCAAAGGTCGTAAGTTCGAGTCTTACCCCCGCAACTATCTAAAATAGGCGCTTTAAAAAAAGCGTCTTTTTTTTTTTAATAATTTTAAAAAATTATCTGTAGCCAGGGAAATTCTTAATAATTCTAAGTGCTGAAGCAGGAGCCTTATTTTCAACACCCATAATGAAGCAGTCTGAGAAACCAGATTTTTTAATAATAGTATTCATTTTTTTAACATCAGGTAAGGACTTATACCTTCCAAGCATATAAAGGTCATAATCTAATCTCTTATCTGTTATAATATGAAATTCGTCTCCGTAGTTTTTATTTATAAATTCTAGAGTTTCATCGTTCATTTGGTATCTAAATGCGCCAACTTGAATTGTTAAATAGTGGCCTCTTTTTCTAGCTTCAGATTTACTAATAGACTCAATTCCTTCGTTATCCAAAGCTATAAGCGAATTCATAATCATTTGATTTGTATTGTTAGTTTTAGAGGTTTTTGTGCTATTGGAAACATTAGCAACTATCTTCTTTTTCATACCATCTTCAAGAATATTTAGTTCCATAAAATCAAATTCAGTACCTGCTGGCATATTCTCGAGTTTATAAAAATACTCTCCCGAACTTGGAATATGGCTGAAAGCAAATCCATCTGCTGTTTTTACAGCTGTTGAAAGCACATTACCATCTTCATCTACAATTACTAAATTGGCCAAATTTGCTTCCTCTGAGCTTAGTTTTTTAAAATTAAAAACATAGTCTTTTTGCTCAACATTTGCTTGAATCTTCTTCTGTATTCCAGCCTCAATTATATCAAGTTCCATAAAGTCGAACTCTGTTCCCTCTGGCATATTTTCTAACTTGTAGGAGTATTCACCTGATGTTGGTATATAATCAAAGGCAAATCCATCATCCGTTTTTTCTGCAGTAGATAAAATATTACCCTCTGAATCAACTATTACTAGGTTAATCATTTCTGATTGCTCTGCAGATAGCTTTTTTAAATTAAACTCATAATTGTTATTATCATCTTCAAAAACTAGGGCTAAATCTGAAAAACCTTCACTCTCTAAATGAGGAGTATACTTATATATACCGTTTATATTATGATATATGGTTCTAATATTTTGTTCTTGTCCTGCAAGGTCATATGCTACTTGAAAGGAATCATCACTGACTGTTGAATCTCCATTAACCATGCTGTAGTGGTATTCATGATCGTCTGGAATGTGCGTAAAGACAAAAACACCGTCTTTTTGTACACCTACGGCAAGTACCTGATTTTTTTCATTTATAATTAGTAATTTTGGATCTTTATTTGCACTTGGATTTATTCGATTAAACATGTAAATTTTGTCTTTATTAAATAAATGGGCTAATAGAATTTTTCTTTTGTCATTTTCCATGAAGACAACTTCTATGAATTCTTCCGAAATTCCTTCTGGCATGTTATCCATTTTAAAATAGTATTCTCCAGAAGGAGGAAGATAATTAAAAACAAACCCTTCTTCATTTTTCATAGCTTGATAAACTTCATTTCCATATTCATCAACTAAGTATAATTTTATAGAGTCTTTCTGGGACGGAGTTAACTTATCAAAACTAAAAATAAGAGAATCATTTACTAATATTGTATCGGGAATATTATCTGCTCTTAAAGCAAGTAAAGGAGCCCAAAAATCTAAAGGACAACCACTATATTTTCTAGGTCCGTATACTTCGGGGCAAGTATCTTTTTTATTAATAACTCCATCTAAGTCATTATCTACAAATTGTTTATTAGCGTGGAGAGGAAATCTATAGCCTACAGTAAACTCTGTATTATTTCCAGCAATATCGGCATCAGCTACAAATAATTGATGACTGTATAAAAAGTAAAACTTCTTATACTGCAGTCCTCCAATTAAAGAAATAGCATTTGGGGAAAAATCATTATTCATTCTATATGTAGCTCCTAAAGTATATAAACTCTTGTAATTTGAAACCAATGAAAAATTGTAATAATTTTCTTTTCTCTGAGTGAATCTTCTAGCAACAAATAGTGGTTCTATATGTAATAGGCTGTCAATGGTGAAATCATATTGAGCAATAAAATTCACTTCTCGAGCTAATTTATTTTCGTATACGTTATTTGAAGATTGGTTGGAAATATTACTGGCTAAAATATTTTTAATGGATATTCCTGTCTTAAATCTTTTAAGAAAATATTTTATTCCCAATGCGCCATCTATAGCAGTTCCTGAGTTGTTTCCCATAATTAAGGAAGGATCACCTAAATCTAAGACTTCTACAGATGAGAAATCTTGTACTGTTTGATTAAAAATAAAACCACCACCAACTGTAAAGTGCGCCCACTGAGAAAAATGGTAATCATGAGAATAATTAATTTCTGAAAATACTTGTTGAAAAGAAGGAGTTTCTGAAGAATATAGACTTCCAGAAATATTACTTGAGGAATTTACAATATAGTAACCACTTGCTGAGAATACTTGAGGCCTTTCTTTCAATTGTGAAAATTGATTTCTATAACTCATGTAAAAGGGATTGAAGTTTTTTGCACCAGTAAAAGCAGGGTTGATTAAATACTCTTGGATAAAGTAATTATTTCTATGCAAAACATTCTGTGAAAAAAAGTTTGAACTTGTAGAAAACAGAAGAAAAATACTAAGAAAAAACTGATATATTTTAAACTTAAACATTTAATAAACAATAATTACAGAACCTGTTTTAGTATTATTTATGTTAGGGTTATCGGAATCTAAGATAATTTGATAATAGTAGTCTGCAGAAATTATAATTTGTCCATTTAAATATCTAGCATTCCACGGTTGGTAATCTCCATCTGCATTGTTATGTTGAAAAATAACTTGTCCTTGAATATCAAAAACTAATATCGTAGCAGTTGGGAAATTATTTATCCCTCTAATGTCCCAAGTATCGTTGTAACCATCGTTGTTAGGTGTAATTGCAGAAGGGACAAATATTTCAAAACTATTTTCTATTGTGATGGTTGCTGTATCTCTACAAGTTAAACTATCGTAGACAGTTATGAAATAATTTCCTGGATTTAAGTAAAATAAGTGCAAATCATCGTCCATATCTCCAAGTCCATCATTATCCCAATCATATAAATATGGCTCTTGACAAGGCCCAGCTTGCTGAAATTCTTCAATGCCACAATCTTTCCAAGGCGTTCCACCTTCCACTGTCACCATTATATTGGCATCATTTCCATAAACTACTGGTGATACTGTATAACTAATAACTGGACTCTCCATGATTTCAATATACATAGTGTCTGTATTCTCGCACATGTTAGAATCAGTTCCAATCACAATATAATTTCCAGAGATTTCTGGGTAGAATAATTCCCCATTAAAGAATCCATAATTCCATTCATAGGTTTCTGCTCCAAAACCAAAAAGTTGAATTTCATCTCCTAAACAAACTACTGTATCTTCCGGAACAATGACGATTGGAAGAGTATTTACTGTCATATTTAATGTATCGTACCTAAAGCATCCATTAGAATCAGAAACTGTTAAAATATAATCACTAGAACTATCAGGAATGAAAACTACACCATTTAAAACACCCTGAGACCATACTGGATTAGGACCATTTCCGTTTAGAGTGATAGAATCTCCAAAACATAATTCTAAATCAGAACCAGCATTAACCGGAATAACAATCACTTCTACGTTAATAGTATCTGTATTAATACAAGAATTTGAGTCAACTGTAGAAACTATATATTCAAGAGAGGAGTCTGGTGAAAATAACACACTGTTAATTACACTATTATTCCAAGAGTAAGATGTAGAGTTACCAAATCCATTAAGAGAAATTGTATCTAAGTAACATATAGAAGTATCGTTACCAGCAAATACTATTGGTAAGCTATTCACATTTATTTGAACAGAATCTGTATTTACACAACCATTATTATCTGTTACATTTACTATAGCTGTCTGTGAAGAATCTGGAACAAAAGAAGAATTATTGATAATTCCACCAGACCAAAGGTATAATACTCCACCAGTTGCGTTTAGTGTAATACTATCTCCGTAACAAACTGGCGATATGGTATCTATTGCAATGTCAGGAAGATTATTTACAGAGATTGTCATGGAATCACTGTTAATACATCCATTAATATCCACACCAGTTAAATAGAAGTTAGCAGTTTGTAATGGAGCAACATAAACACTATCATAAAGAGAAATTGTAGAATGCGACCAATTGTAAATATTGGCACCAGATGCAATTAATTGTACTGAATCATTTGCACATATTACTTGGTTAGAACCAGCATTAACATTTGGCAAGTTTAATACTGTAATGGTCATAGAGTCATTGGTAATACAGCCATATGAGTTGGTCAATTGAACTATGTAAATTCTTGTAGAATCGACAACAAATGATTCTCCATCAGCAATACCATTATTCCAAGAAAGAGTTCCATTTCCAAATGCATTTAGAGTAATAGATTCTCCAAAACAAAGCGATGTATCTGAACCTGCTGAAACTGTAGATGTGTTATAGATATTCAAATTTAAATATACAATACTATCACAGCCTGTAATCGTAGAAAGTGTATCTATATAAGTTCCTGATAAATTGTAAGTATTTCCATTCCATAAATACTCATCACAAGAAGATTGAACATCAAAAGTAGTAATGCTGTAGTTTATAATTATTTCATTCGAAACTATACTATCACAGCCGTAAATTGTTGAAAGTGTGTCTAGATATATTCCAGATGTATAATATGTATTTCCGTTCCACGTTGTACTGTCACAAACAACTAAGCTAACCGTCGATTGGATAGAATAGTTAATCGTAATGTCCATCGTTACTATGCTATCACAACCTAAAGCAGTTTGTAACGTGTCTACATATATTCCAGATGTATAATATGTATTTCCGTTCCACGTTGCACTATCACAAGCAACTAAGGTATCCGTCGTTTGAATAGGATAATTGATTGTTATATCCATCATCACTATGCTATCACAACCTAAAGCAGTTTGTAAAGTGTCTACAAATATTCCAGTTGTATTGTATACATTTCCATTCCATATAGCACTATCACAAGCAACTAAGCTATCCGTCGTTTGAATAGGATAATTGATTGTTATATCCATCATCACTATGCTATCACAGCCATTAGTGGTTGAAAGCGTATCTAAATATATTCCAGTTGTGTTGTATACATTTCCATTCCAAATTGCACTGTCACATACCACTAAGATGTCTGTAGTTGCAATAGAATAGTGGATAGTTAAGTCCATTGCAGCTATACTATCACAACCTAAAGCAGTTTGTAGTGTATCTATATATATTCCAGATGTATTGTATACATTTCCATTCCAAATTGCACTGTCACATACCACTAAGGTCTCTATAGTTGCAATAGAATAGTGGATAGTCATATCCATCGTCACCACACTATCACATCCGTGAACGGTTTGTAGTGTATCTACATATATTCCAGTTGTGTTGTATAAATTTCCATTCCAAATTGCACTGTCACATGCAACCAAGTTATCATTTGTAGCAATAGAATTGTGAATAGTTAAGTTCAGAGTTACAACACTATCACAACCTACTGCATTTGAAATAGTATCGTAGTAAGTTCCACTATTTGTAATATTATTTCCAGCAAAGAACATGCTATCACAAACAGTAGTGTCTATAGTTAAATTAGAAATTGGAAGAACAGTAACTGTGATACTATCTTGGCAAGAGTTGATGCTGTTATTTACAGAAACGTAATAAGTAGTAGTTACTGTTGGTGTTGGGTTAATGCTGGCAGTAGTTTCTCCTGTAGACCAAGCGTAAGTTATATTACCACTAGAATTAGTTATAAGTGGTGAACTAAAGTTGACAACAGGACCTTGTGCTGCATAGCCATAACCCATATCCATTCTGGTTCCATCAGGATCTTGATCTTCAGGATCGTTTTGCCATAATATTCCGTTGCCATTTAAATCTGGATTACCAGCATCAATTCCTGGTGAAGAAGGTGCTAAATTATAATTACCATTGGCAGAGTCTACAAACTGAGGAGCTAAACTTATATTATTGTTTCCATTATTAAGCTGACCATAGATATTATTTAAAATTAAGTTGTCATTTTGATCAATATTAGAATAATCGATTATTAAATCGCTAAAACTTGATGGGCCATTATTCCAAAACTCAACAACATTAGTATTATTAAAAAATATTGAGTTTGTAAATATATTACCCAAAGAATTAATTAATTCTATAGATTGGACATTATTAATAAAAGTATTGTTGGAAGCTATCAAAGAGTCAATATCAAAAATTAAGATAGCACATTCATTATTATTAAATATATTTCCTGTTATTTTAGAACCATTACTAGCTTGAAATCCAGATGGGAAATTATTATAAAATTCACATCCTGAAATATTTCCAAATTGTACTCCTCCACAATAATCAGATGCGTAATTATTTCTAATAATACAATCAGTTATTTGAGTATTATTATTAGAGCGAATACCACCACCACGAGAATCTAAATTACTTGGCAAATTATTATTTTGAATTATACAGTTTATAATGGTATCAAATGAATTTGAATTTATATATATACCCCCTCCAAAGACATCACCAGATAATGTGCCAGCTCCATTTTGAATGGTAAACCCATTCATTATAGAATTTCCATTCATGGTAACTACACTACCGCTTTGATTGCCATCTATTATGGTGGTTACTCTATTTTCACCAAATATGTAAAGGCTTTTACTATTGTAATTAATATTTTCAACATAAGTCCCGCTACTTACATAAATGGTATCACCATTTGTTGCTGCATCAATCGCTAATTGAATAGTCGAATACTCACTTGGTACCAAATGCATAGTTGGTGTAACATTAAATGCTGGAATATTATTTGTAGCATCTATCGTAATGGATTCTCCCAAACAAATACTAGTATCGTTTTGGGTAATGTCTACATTTAGAATGTCTACTACTACGTCATCAGAAGCAGTACATCCATTAGCATCGGTAACAGCAACAGAATATATCCCGCTATTAAGAGCATAAATTTGTTGGGTGTTTGCTCCATTATTCCAAGCATATAAGTTGTATCCTGCTCCTGCATCTACTAAGATGCTATCAACATTACAAGCAGTTAAGATGTCTTGCGTTAAAGTGAATATCGGAAGGTCATTTACTGAAATTTTTACAGTGTCTTTATTTAAACAGCCAAACTGATTAGTAGCAGTAACTATGTAATCATTTGTAGTTGTCGGGAAGAAGCTTGTTCCATTAGTTACTCCTTGGTCCCAAGAATAAGTGTCGTTTCCAAAAATATTTAAAGTTGTAGAATCTCCAACACAAATATTTTTATCAACTCCAGCATCTATAGTTGGTAATGACAACACATATATTTGAATTGAATCTGAACTAATACATTCGTTAGAATCAGTAACGGTAAGTGTAAATAAAGTATTAACATTAACATTTACTATTGGGGCATGTACGGAATCAGACGACAATCCATTTAATGGAAACCATTTAAATGAATAATTAGGGTTAGATGAATTAAATCCTAAAGATGGATAAATCACTGTACTTTGTCCCAAACAAACAGAATCTTGAGTAGAAGTATTAACTAAGCTAAAACTTGGTGAGTTATTAATGGTTAAATCTAGAGTAACAATACTATCGCAACCATTTGCTGAAGTTAAGATGTGAGTAGCTGTATTGTTACTAGATGTGTATGTATTTCCATCTATCCATGTGAAAGTATCACATTCTTTTTGAACATCAGTTGCAGTGATTTCAGCAGGTTCACTAATGTTTATTATATCCGAACCTTGGCAACCTTTTAAATCGGTCACCGTTATCGTGTAAGTTCCTGGTTGTAGGTTAGTAGAAGTCTGTGTGGTTTGCGCATTTGCATCATCCCATAAATAACTATAATTAGGTGTTCCTCCAGTTACTGTTACTGTTGCTGTTCCATCGCTTCCACCATTACAAGAAATTGAATTTAAAATTGAAGCCGAAACCGATAGTTCATTTGGTTCATGAACGGTAATATTTCCAGTTTCGGAGCACTTGTTATCATCTAATATAGTAACCGAATAAGTTCCAGCTGCTAAATTAGTAGCAGTTGCTGTGGTTTGCGCATTTGCATCATCCCATAAATAATTGTAATTAGGTGTTCCTCCAGTTACTGTTACTGTTGCATTTCCATCATTTTGCCCATTACAACTAACACTATCGGAATCAAAATTTAAGATAATTGGTAAAGATATTGTAACCGATATAGTATCACTATTTTCACAACCATTAAGATCTGTTATAGTTACATTATAATCTCCAGTATTAAATACTGGGAAAATTTGATTAGTCGTATTGTCACTCCATAAATAACTAAATCCACTTCCTGCATCTAAATTTAATGTTGTGTTGGCACAAATTGTGGTATCGTTTCCTAAGTCTACAATTGGAGAATTATTAATTGTTAAATCCAAGGTAACCACACTATCGCAACCATTGGCTGCAGTTAAAGTATGAGTAGCAATATTATTACTAGCAGTGTAGGTATTGCCATCTATCCAGGTATAGGTATCGCAAGCAGTTAACACGTCTATTCCAAACGTACTTTGGTTAATGGTTAAGTTCAATCTTACTATACTGTCACAACCAGCTGCATTTTGCAGGGTGTCGTAATAAGTTCCAGTTGTAGTTAGTGTAGCGCCGTACCACTGAATGCTGTCACAAGCAGTAGAATCTATTGTCACCAAATCTCTTTGGTTTACTGAAATTGTTACATCACTTTGGCAAGTGGTAGTTCCACTAGTTACATCTACTATATATGTGGTGGTTGCACTTGGCTGAACAGTAATGGACGAAGTGGTTTCGCCGCCTGGTGACCAATTATAGTTGTAGTTGGAGAAATTAGCGTTGGATGTAAAAGCACGAATAGCACGAACATTATGAGAACTAGCTTTACTATTACCACCACCCCAGCTACCGTTAATGAAACTCTGAATCCACGCATTGTTGTTATCACTTTCCGTGGAACTCCAGTAGTAAGAATTAACAAAACCTCCAATGTTATTTGGATCTGACTGCCCAGTATTTACTCCATTTCCATCAGAGTCTGCTAAATTTTGCCATATTAAGTTTATCTCGTCCCTTGATGGAAGGAACCAATCACTATAGCCTCCGAGTATTAAAGAACCACAGATTTCAGCTGCTACTGAACTACCTAGAGTTGATGGAGAACATGAAGCATTGACAATATCTTGCGTGTTCTGAAATCCTGTTCCTATTGAAGTTCCATCGGCACCTGAAATAAGTATTCCTTTACAACCAAATTCTGCACCAGAAGATTGATCTGTGGGTGCTGCAATTAAACCTCCGCCATTTCCATCTAAATAAAATACTATACCTCCTTGGTGTGAGTCTCCAATTGAAAGATTGCTATTTCCACTATCATTGGCAGTTAAAACCAAACTATCCCCTTCACAAATGGTGGTATCGTTTTGAGCTATGTCTACTGTAAGTACATCTATTACCATACTATCGCTAGCGGTACATCCATTGGCATCGGTTCCGGTAACAGTGTAAGTTCCAGTAGTGGTGGCCGTTAATATTTGATTGGTAGAGCCATCGTTCCACAAATAAGAAGCAAAACTTGTGCTATTAGAAACTGTTATAGTTCCTAGCATGTTAGGATGGAATTCGCAAATATAATAGTAAGTTTCTGCTGTGGTTGGAGTCCAAGAAATGGTACCTGAAGAAGTTCCGTTATTGGCTACACTTATTGCGCCTGCAGAACCTGGAGTATTGGTAGTTTTTATAAAAAACGGATGCCCTGGAGAATTAACATTAAAGTTTATTACATCGCCTACACTAATATTAATTGGTGGATCGTTTCCAGAAAATGCACCAGATAATATGTAATCAGAAGCACCAGCTGCTGTAACGTTTACATCGTAATTATTTCCTGAATTAGCATCTAAAGTAATACTAGTTCCAGCACATATTAAAGTAGTGTCTGCACCAAGGTCGATGGTTGGAGCAGGATGTATAGTTATATCTAAAGGTAGAGTACATGCTACTGTATTAGAAGAATAAACTTGAACACCGCCTGAACTTGTTCCGTTTTGATCCAGCCCTGGAATACCAACAACAAATTGATTTCCATGAGCATTTGCAGCAACACTATGACCCAAACTATCTCCATTATTTAAACCTACAATTTCATTGGCCTGTTCCACCCAATCAATACCATCATATTCAAATACTTTTACATACCCACCATGGTTACCAGGAATATTTAAATTAAATCCTGCAACAATCCTATTTCCAATTGAGTTCATACTAACTGATAAAGGATTGAGATTTAAATTCAAATCTGAACCTAACTGTTGCCAACTACTACCTTCAAATTCATATGCTCTTGTTATTGTGTTTCCTGAACTAACAACTCTGGTGCCACTATGGTTAGCACTCAAAGTTCTTCCAAAATGTTCATTATCAGACTGTCCATTTATTTCACTTCCTTCTAAAATCCAATCATTACCATCAAAAAGATAAGAGTAGATTGCTCCTGCCCAAACTAAACCATTTGTACCACCATTTAAATTATCTCCAGCATCTTTTGCTGAAACAATAATTTTATTACCAGTTGAATTAATATCTACTTTCCAGCCAAATGAATAATGATAAGCAGCACCAAGTAAATCTGAGCCAATTTGATTCCAGTTTTGGCCATCATATTCAAAAACTGCCACTCTGCCAGAATGAGAATTATTATAATCAAGTGCTTTTTCACCTACAACTATCCTGGTTCCATTAGTGTTTATATCAACAGAATATCCAAACTCATCTCCATCTCCTAAACCTTCAATATCTGATCCTAATTGTAACCAATTATTCCCATCCCACTCAAATACTTTTGCTTTCCCCTTTATAGTTCCTGGAACGTCACCTCCAATATCTGGACAACCAATAACTAGTTTATTACCACTTGGATTTAAAGCCAGAGAAAAGCCTAGTTTTTGCTCTGCATTTCCAATAATATCAGTACCCATTTGATTCCATGTATTTCCATTCAACTCGTAGACTTTTACCATACCAGACTTAGTACCTCCAGCATCAGATTTTGGTATGCCAATAGCTACGATATTTCCCAATGCGTTCATAGCTACAGTCTCTCCAAAATTATCTCCAGGATTTTGGCCAACAAATTGACTACCAATAGGAACTAAATTGTTGATAGATATAGGAGGAGTATAAGTGATTTGGTAGTTTCCGGGTACTGAACTAGCTAGATCAATTTCTCCTGTTAATGCATCTATTACTATCCCTCCATTTGAAGAAGTAAATATTCCTCCACTTGTTGTAGTTACATTAGCAATAGAGCTTAAACCACCGACACAGAATTCTGTAGTTCCATTATAATCAAAACCAACAATTGAATTGTTTATAGTTAAATCTAAGCTCACCACACTATCACAACCATTGGCAGCCACTAAAGTATGAGTAGCCGTATTGTTACTAGCGGTGTAAGTATTGCCATCTATCCAAATGTATGTATCGCAAGCAGTAATAGAGTCAACTCCAGTAATTAAGTTGGGTTCTGTAATAGTAGCAGTATCTATAGCTGTACATCCATTAGCATCGGTTACCGTTACTATATAATCT
>MDSY01049824.1_pt1 | contig 11747 bp, 11 predicted proteins | sample 811131 | NCBI WGS metagenome assembly MDSY01 (sample SAMN05326643, study PRJNA326480) | marine metagenome | isolation source: seawater | place: Atlantic Ocean: South West | collected 2010
CGGTTTTTTCTTCATATAAATTAAGAGCTCTTTCTTCTTTAGAGTCCAAATAATAGCATACATGTATGCTAGTTTCATTTGTGAGGACGCCATTATCTTTTACAAAAAACATTAAATCTCTGTCTTCGGCTAGAACTAAATAATAAGTATGAAGACCACTTTCTTTGTTTATGTAATATTTCATGTCATTAGTTTACAGATCGGTATTGTTTTTTCTACTTTTCTCATAAATGTCTTTTGAATTTGTTCGGCCTTTCTCCATTTCTCCAAATCCATCAGTTGGAAAAAGCCATTTGTTATTCTTAGATATTTTAGCTCTATGGGCGCTTTTGTCTAATTCTTGACTCTGAGAAGAAGTATTGGCTTCAACCTTGTCAGGGTTGTATTTCCAAACCGCAGAAATGATTCCAACTCCAATTAAGAATTTGACAATTGCCGGCACTCCCAATTCTTTTATAACAAGCATAAAAACAAGTACTGTAAAAATGATTTTGATGATCAATAAATTTCTTTTACTCATTTTGATATGTGCTGTTTGAGGTTCGGCTCTTTTTTTTCAATGCTAAATATTTGTACATATTTAATACAATCAAAACAAGAGTAAGTAATGGCCAGATGAAACAAAATATAATGGCGTTTATTTCATAATACGAAAGATTAAGAATATTTGCGAAGTTGATTACAAAATCCGTGCAGTAAGCATAAATAAAACCCCCAATAAATTCAATATAATCCATAAATCATCAATTTTATAATTTTGTTATTTTCCTTCTGAGCCTTAAATAATTTAGCAATAAAAGATACATCGATAAAGGCCACAATACAACCAAGAAAACTAAATTCATTGCAGCATAATGTTTGATGTCTGACACTTTTTTACCGTTTATCTTTTTTGAGTTAAAGTTTATTATTCCAAAATAAAATTCATTTATCTGATTATAGAATGGAAACCCAGGCTTAATAATTTTTATGTGATTCTTTATACAATGATGAGTAGTAGAGTTATGGCAAGCCCAAGTGCATTTATTTAGATCATAAATTGCAGAATTCATAGAAGTAACATCAAGATAAACCCATGGTTTCTCTTTAATGAAAGGTCTATAGGATTCATTGACTAATATCATTAGTGCAAATGGAAGTAAGAAAATTAAACTATTTCTTGTAATCTGTTTCATTAGTAGGTAAAATCATTTGGCTCTGCTTATTGCGGAATATCAAGACACTTCACATTCCGTTAAGCAGTTAGTTTATTCGATTTAATTAATATAATTACACATAAGTATCAGTATGCACGTGCTTCCTTTTTTCTCTGCGTTAAGCAGACCCAACTATTGACAAGCTTTAGATTAAGCTGTGGTTTGAAGAACTTGATGTTTTCTCTGGAGTGCTGTATAGCGGAAGTTAGTCTATAGCTATTGCTTTCCAACCCCATTCATCTTTCTTTTTATTGAATGATAATATCGCTTTGCCCATATAAGTCTGTCCGTTGGTTAGGTTTTTATCTTGAATGAATTTACTATCAATAAAGACATCTTCTACAAAACCGAAACCCTGTGGAGAAATCACTCTTAGCGTTCCTTCAAACTTTTTAAAGGCCTCAGTTGTTGAGTTGGAATCAGCTTTCTTAACGGTCAAAATCTTGAAAAAACCCTCTTGTCCCTCTCCATTGAAACGAACGTTTAGAATATCACCAATTTGTGGCTTAATCAAATGATTAGAGTATTTAAAAAATCCGAATTTCTTTTTATTTTTCACAAAGTTGAGGATGTTCTTACTTTCATTAACGAACTCAACACCAACGATTTCTTCGGAGACATATTGAAACAGAATTTCATCTGCTTTTTTAAAGTATTTTGAGTATAATTCGCTGTTATCTGACTTTGCTATGGCCGATTTATACCAGTCTTGTTCAACCCAATTGGTTATTTGATTTGGCAATTTCCATTCATGTTTTGAACGAGTGGAAATAGCTTTTTCAATCTCAGTTTTCGCTTCCTGATACATTTGTCTATCTACAAGCATAGCTGCAAATGTTTGTCTCAATTTAACCAAGAAGTCCTCGGGTGTTCTTAGGCTTAAGGCTTTGCAATAGCATGCAAATTGAACCTCTTTATCCTCAATGAAGATTTCAGCCATAAGCTCCCAAACCCAATAGTCGTTTTTCTTTTGGTTGGCAAATGGTAAAAAGGCAGAAAGGGTATCATTATCCCGCCCTAAGGCAAGTAATAATTTAGCTTTAAAATATGGTGGATATTGGTAAGTTGGGTGTTTTTCTAATACTTCATCTAAAAAAGGTAAAAAGGTTTCTATTTTTTCTTTGTCTACTTTTATTTGCTGAGCAAATGAATCTATTGGTTCGCCTTGTAACAGTTTTTTAGAGTATGCTATGTATCCTTGCTCCGCAACCGCCATAATCTTTTTTTCATTGACCTTTTCTTTTAAATAGTCTGCCGGCATGAAATTTTCAAAATTCCACCAGTCAGCGAATTGTAAATATTTTGACCAATTCTTATACCCCTTGTGAAATGCTTTATACATAAACGAATACCCTTCCGAAGGTTTGGTAAAATGGAAGTTTCTAATGATATCGAACATTTGATTCACCCTAGAATAATCAACTGGTTCTGAGTTTTGAATTTTGAATAGCATACTACCTACTTGATAGGCGGATGTGTCAAAAATCATAACTTCCTCTTCTGGTAAATTTAATTCTTTAAGCTTGTTTAAGTTCTCAATAAAACCCTCAAAATTAGTCTCTTGGGTACTTTTTTTTAAATACGCATAGTACACCCAACTAATGTTGCGTTTACACCATATATTTTCAGGACTAGCATTGAGCTCTTCTTGGGCCATGGCTAGGGCTTCGCCCAAATTCCCTGCTTGTCTTAAAGCTTTAATCTCTGCAGCTGGCATAATTAGTTAGTTTTTCAATTAGTAAAAATAATTTCGTGTCATTATCAGACTGAAAGGTTTTAGGCATTGCCGTAGAGTAATTACCATTTCCTTTAAAATAAAACTGGATATACGAAAATATGCTATCAGTTCGCAAATAGTAAACCACGAAGTATTTGTCCACTTGCTCTTCAATATTTGAAATAGTAATATCAAGTTCAGCGCACGATTCCCTCATTATAGAATGTAAAATATGAAGGTGATCTAAACTAGGACTATAATTTATATAAAACTCCTTGCTACTGTTGTCATTGAAAAGCTCTTCCAATCTTTTTTCTAAAGGAGTATCCAATGCATTTTGCACCTTAAAAGTGTCTATAAAATGACCAGACTCTTTGTGACTTGCTTGAATGATATGTTTTTGATTCTGTGTATCACTTAAGGTATAGCGTTCTAAATATCCAGATGACTCAATATTCTGAATTTCGAAAACATCATCTTCTAATTTCTCCTTTATCTCCCAATACTTTAGACTCTTCCCCTTGTGATGTTCTGGTTTATGAAAGGGGGACGTATTAACCTGATTAAGAGATAAAGCATTTTTTTGAATTTTATTAACTGAAACTACCTCCGAAAACTTGAGCTTACTAAAGTTTGTGAAATGAGGAGAGTTTATCGCATAGAGCGTGCTTACGGCTCTTGTGGTAGCTGTATAGCACCACCTCAAAGCATCGTCAAATAATCCAATACGTCCAGAGTAATCAACAAATACCTTATCCCATTCTCCACCTTGAGCTTTATGGCAAGTAATTGCATAGCCGTATTTCACTCGCAAGGCATTGTAATAGGGGTCAGATTTTAGAGCTTGCCTAAATTCTTCAGAACCGACTTTGTGTTTTTTAAGACCTGATTTCTCACGTCTCTCTTGATCCTCATTAAAGCGCATAACAAAATTTATATATAACGCTTTTGTCATATCGATTGTTAAATCTCTATCTATCGAGGTTAACAAAGTTTCTATTATGTAGCAGACAATTTCTCCATCAAATTGAGGAATTCGGATAGTGATTTTTCTAAAATCCAATGTTATTGTCACCCTTTCCTTTTTGCCCCTCTTAACTGTCCAGACTGGAGCTGAAAGAGGTTCTGTCTTTTCAGAACAGCAAACCACTTTGGCTATATCACCATTGTATAATTCAGCAGCATGGGTATGATAATTATTATTATTAATCAATAATAAATCCCCTGGAAGAATATGCTTTTGATTAGGGTATAGCGCCTCGCGAATTGCATAATTGTAATGATAACATTGAGCATTAGAATAGGAGATAATAACCCCATCCCCAATTTCAGGATGAGGATATGAATCCACATATTTGTTTATTACATCAATCTGCGCTAATTCGATATAACTGGCATCATCAAACTTCAATTTCAGTTCGTTCCTGTGTTTTGAATTTAGAACTTCGCGTATTTCGGTGGCATTTTCTAAAATAAGATTGTTTTCTTGGCGCTTTACTTCAGTTAACACTTCCAAATGACCTCCGTAACCGAGTTCCTTTAAATAATCCAAATCCAACGCAAAAGAATTATTATCACCTACTGGACTTAGCTGGGCAGGATCGCCCACGAAAATAATTTTGTTGTTTTTATTTGATGAGAAAGCATAGGTCAATAGATCGTCTAATAAAACATTGGTACCAAAATCAAAAAGTTCATTTTTTGATTCTTTACTAGAAATCATAGAAGCCTCATCAACTATTAATATAAGTTCATCAGTGTTATTGAGGTCAATGGGAAAAGAATATTTCAAACTATGATCTGCTACTTCAGCAGAACCTGCATTAACTGCTTCTAAGCTTTTTAAATTGTAAATAGTACTGTGTATGGTTTTTCCTGCCCCGGTTCTGTCTCGCAGTATTTTTGCCGCCCTACCCGTTGGAGCCATGAGCTGATGTTTCTTCTGGATAGAATTCAAGTACTCCCCAAAACCTTTTAAAAGAGTAGTCTTTCCACTTCCTGCATATCCTTGAAGGATAAAAATCCTATCATCACTTTCGATGAAGGCCTCAAGCATTTCCAACGCATTGCGCTGGTCTTTTGTGAGGTTGATATGTTGGAAGTGATTGAATATTTTCATCGCATAAACTTTACAGTACAAAGATGAGCTTCATGTGTGCAGAGGAAGTGCATTGCTAGCAACTTCTAATTTCTCCAAGAATTTTTAGAATTTCTATCAAATCTTCTTTTGTGGCAAAACCTTTTGCACCCTTATGTGCTATTCGATTTCGTTTTCTATTTAGCACCCCAATTTCTTTAAGAAATTTCTCATTTTTTTGGTGCCTGATTCTCAACAAACAAGTAACTTTATATAACGTTGTTGGTTTAATATTATTTTTCTGGATAGATTTTCCAAATGAAAAGTAATCTCCATTCGATTTATCTCCTACAAAAGTCATCAACCATTCCCATTCAGATTCTTCACCGACTGCTTTATCAATTGTTACCTCTCCTTCTAAACTATCCTGATAATGATTTATTGAATATAGCTCGTCTGCTATGCTCTCAATAGATTGGAACAAGGTCAAAAATCCAAAATCCAAATAGTTCCTCCTTATTAGCTCCCATGCTATATCTAAAGCGGTGTCAGATTCTGCAATAAAGTTTCTAACTGTGTTATTATTTTTACTTTTGGTATTTTTCCATTCAGTAAACAGTCCTCTTAAATAGCTTCTGTCAAATGACTTAACTACATTGTTTTTGAAATCAAGGTAGTTTTGTTCAGAGATGGTTTTTGAAAAATTATATTCTGGAGATTCTTTCATATAGTAATCGTCTGCGCCTGCATCCAATAAAGCTTTTAAATTCCATACTTTGTTTGACGCAGTAAAAACAATAACCTGATTCCCTTCGTTAAGCGATTTTATTTTTTTCAATACTTTCATTCCTGAGAAAGCTGCAGTATTTAAATTTTCATCCTCTTCTAACCCATTAAGGCGCAAATCAACAAGGTATAAATCGAATTTCTGTGTTTCTATAATCCTTTTACTCTCCGAAGAAAGTGCATCAAAATCTTTCACTTTTTCATTTATAACCACAAAATCTTCGCCTGAAGAAGTTTTCAATATTTTTCTTAATACAGTCCCCCAACCCTTTGATGCTTCATCATCTATTAATAAAATCCTCTTACCCTCGGCCTTTATTCTGTTCACATTACCCACTTTTATATTCCCTAAAACATTTAGTAGAAGAGGCCTTAACTTGTCAATGTGATTAAATGCTGATACATATTTAAAATAGAGTCTTTTCTTAAACTCGGAGGCTTCTGATATAGCATTTGCGTTAGATGCTTTATCCATTGCATAAGCTCCCCAAATGTTCGCCAAAGAATGTCGCCCAACAGTTTCATCCGGCTGAATATTGATTATTTTTAAAAATTTAGTTAAATATTCATTTTCATTCAACCCAATTAAATGTTCGATTTCAACTTTATTTGATTGCAAATTAAATTCGGAAAAGAATACTCCTTTTGTTGCAAGTATTTGACTATATATTTCTGTTTGTAGCATTACAGTGTTTAAGGCCAACTTACTTACATACAAAATAGGAATAAGAACACTATCTTTAATACTTTCAATACTCAAACGAATGTGATAGCCAATTTGAAGAGAAAGTTTGGGATCCTTCTCTATTTCAATGACGACTCTATCAATTTTGTTACTATGAAATAATTCTATAACCCAATTATGGATATCAACTTCGTTAAGTAAAGAGGGGATTTCTACAAATGTTCCGCCCAACTTTTCTATAGGCGCACTATTTCCAAGGATATATGTTCTTTCCATATTGAATATAACTTTCTGTTGTTTGGTTTATTTTATTTTTGAAGTCTTGAATTTTCATCGGACTATCTTCTATCTCATTCAAAATTTGATCAATATCATTTTTTGGTAAAGACAATTCAACAAAGCGCTTAAAACCAATTATGGCTTTTGACAAATCTGTTAGTTTTAAATCCTCTGAATTCTCTTTCAATTCAATGGCATTGAGTATTTCAATGGCAAGTTTTGATATTTCTTTGCTTGCAAAATTCTTTCCCCAAGCAATAATTCTCAATTCAACTTTTCCTGTATTTTTATAGTGATCTAAAAAATCAAAAAGTCGTTCATAGAGTAAGTTCTTATTAAGAGAGCCGATATAACTGGAGTTTTCTTCTAAATCAAATTTAGGCTCTCCCATTGAATTACTAAATAGCACTAAAGGAATTAGCTCTCCCTCCTGAGATATCAGTTCTTTTATTTTTAATACATTGGTTTTTGATCCAGGCAAAAAACCTTTCTCCTTGTCATCATCTTCAGTTGTAGTATGTAATAGAATACAGTCTGCTTTTCTCAAGAAATCCAAATGTAAAGTATCTGATAAGCTCTTTCCTACCTCAAGTTTTTCTAGTGAGGTCAGATAACCATCAAAAACACCATCTTCAATAAAAGTGATATTATAGTTATTGAGTCGCTGATTATGTTGATTATCGTCTATTAAGTATATCATTTATAATAAAAAGTTAAGATATGTGTAAACCCTTTAGGCAACTCTTCATCTTCACATTTGATAATCTCGTGCTCAGGAGTTTTCTTTTCTTTTAATATATTTATTTTGGTTGGCACATCATCAATCATTGTTTCAACAGACCAATGGCAGTATCCTTCAAGTTTTTTTCTAATTTTACCTATATTCCCCTTCTCTTTAAACTCCACCAAAATCACCCCTAGCTCTTTGCTGGGGAATGATTTATGATGTGTTATCAAAATTTTTCTCAAAAAATAACCATCATCGGAAGTGGCCCTTTTGTATTCAATAGTTATTTTCTTTTTTTCGGAAGAATCTGAATGCTTTTTTATTTCTTCAAAAATAATTTCGAAAGCAATTTTTAAGAATCCTACGTGCGAATAAAAATCAGCTTTTGATAAATCAATTTTTTTAATTTCAAATTTTTCAATCTCATTTTTAAAGTTGCTTTCAATAGTAGCATCAATTAGTTTTTCCAGATTGGTAGATTCTATCCTTGTAATCCTTTTGAAATCGTCTATTATTTTTTTGTGCGCTTCATTACGAATAGGATGTAAATAATTTTGCTTTGACCAGTCCTTTAATTCTTTTGTTGCCCAGCCCATGGTAATGGGCATAGACTTTTTATAATCTTCGGATATTGAAGTCCATTCTGTTCGCTCACTATCGAATGCAAATTGTGCTACAATACGCCATAAACTTGTAGGGATGTTTAATTTTTTAGTTTCCTTTTCAAAAACCTCATGCGCAGAAAGAAGAAACTCATCAATATCAAACTCTGTGTTTTCATCATAATCATGAGTAAGGTATTTAAGTCCTTCACGTTGGTTAAATAAAGACATGAAGTCAGCAACATGTTTTGGGTTAGGTTCATGTACTTCTTTCTGTTTTCCCTTCAATTTACTAGAGCTATTCTCAACCTTTATGATTTCAGAGCCTTTGTCTTTAATTTTAAGCTGTTGCTTTATTTTCTCAATCTCCTCCCAGAGCTCTTCATTTGAGGGCCTATCTAACCCTATTTCTTTTGAAGCTAGTTTTAAAAAACGTTCTTTTTGAACCGAATTCATTTTCCGGTTTTCTAACAAATGTGAGATAAATTCAAACTTATTCATACCGCTTTATTATTTTCTTGTTGGTACTTTTCGATCGCATTTTGAACACCCTCATTCTCCCAAATTGAAAGTATGTTATTTATTGGGTCAGAAACACCAACCAGCCTATCAAACCTATGCTTCAATCCTTTATAAGTTCCATCCTCAGACCCCTTCACCATCTTCAAAAACTCCAACTTTCCTTCCAGTACATTTACCAAGTTGGGGTTGCCTTTTTTTACATGCCCTTTATCGGAAATATAATCAAGCCTAAATATATATTCGGCCTTTTCATAACCGTACCTTTCCCAGTAATAAAGACACATACGGATTTGTTTTACGTACCTCCTTCTGACATTTACTTTTTCGTTCACGATCAATCCTGTAACTTCTTGTCGGTAACCTGACTTTTGTAAACGTGTCTTTTTCGGGTTGATAATAAGCTCCTGGTTTTCTTGAATAATACGACTCAGCTCTATACTGAATGATTCTTCATTATATATATTATGCTGTGAAGAGAAAGTAATATCATCTGCATATCGCGTATAGGTAGCCCCAAACCGCTTAGCAAGTCCGGTCAGTCTGCGGTCAAGTTTTCTACATAAAATATTAGTAATAGTCGGGGATGTTGGACTACCTTGAGGAAGAACGGTTTTTATTTCTCCTTCAATTTCGAATGGATGCGTGCATAAACTTGCCAATAAAAAGGCTAATGGTTCCTTATCTCCCTTTAGATGAAAAGGCTCAAACATAAATCCCATTTTAACCCTGTTTCGGTCAAAGGAGTGGAAGAAATCTTTCAAGTCAAGGTTGAAGACATAATGGTGCCCAACATGTTTTTTTGCGTTATCCACAATGGATTTGTCCAGTACAAATCCTGTAGCAGCTTTATGGGGTTCATACATGCATTGTAAAACGAAATTCAGAGAGCGTAAAAGAGATTTCAATCCTTTCACAGGAGCATTGATTGTTCTGTCTGCTCCGGACTTCTTCTTAATACTAAATGTTTGGTATCTCTTTTTACAAATCTCAGGATTAGAGAAATAGGTCAACGACTTCAATTGAACTGGCTTACAATTCTCACCATAAAGCATATTCTTAGCTTCACTTAATAGCATTACCAAATCTTCTTTGCTTTTCAGCTCAGCAAATCGCATTCTTATTTGGTCAATATGCTTCTGTTCAATTTTCATGGTTCATCTTTTAAAGAACTTTGAAAACACCTGCCGGATAATCTATTTGTATGAAAAGAACTATTCAATCATAATGACTAAATAATTACATAAGACAAACAATAATAAAAATAATAATAACTTCATAAGATCAATAAAAACTAAAATCAAAAATAAAGATGTCACATATCCCTAAGAAACTTTCATCCCAAGCAAATCTTGGGAGAAGATGCCGATCATTGTCTCAAAACTAAATTTGAGACCAGCACCCACGAATCAATATCTTGTGGCAGGTATTTCAAAGAACTTCGGCAAATATAAAATGGTTGAGTGCATTCAATCTGCACGGTAAATGTACAGATAAAAACAAGTTTAAAAAAAGTGTTTTGCCCTGCCAATCACAGAGTTGAATTTACAGAGAATAAAAGTATTTTTGTACTGTGCAATAGCTCTGCACTAAAAAAAATTAATTTAATGTCAGTCAATAAAAATGCACTCATACGCTACAAAGTTTTAGACCGCTGTTTTAGAAATGCAGGTAGACAGTATTTCTGGGAAGATCTATTGGATGAATGCAACAAGGCACTAAGAGAATTAGATCCCAGTAACGGGGGGATTCAAAGAAGGCAGCTTTTTGACGATATCCGATTCATGGAAAGCGAACATGGTTGGTCAGTACCCCTCGATAGGATACGCCACGGTCGGAAGGTTCATTACAGATATGAGGATTTGTCATTTTCCATTAGCAATCAACCTCTGAACGATTCGGAAGCAGAACAAATTAAGTCGGCTCTTCAAATAATCTCTCGTTTCTCAGGTACTCCACAATTTGAATGGGTAGATGAAATGATTCCAATGTTAGAGTCAAAATTTCAATTAAAAGAACGTGAAAAAGAAATTATTTGCTTTGAAAGTAATATTGATTTAGAAGGTCGTCAATTTATAACACCTCTTTTCAACGCTATCATAAACCAGCGAGTTCTCCAGATAAACTATAAAGATTTTAAAAGCCCTGAAGCTTATGATGTTATTTTTCATCCCTACTATCTGAAGCAGTTCAATAATCGATGGTTCGTTTTTGGTTTGAATGCGAACAACAGCATTTCTACTTGGAATATGGCTTTAGACAGAATTCAATCTATCAATGAACTGGATTTAAATTTCATTGTAAATGAAATAGATTGGGAGGAAGATTATTTTTACGATATAATTGGTGTTACTAGAATTCTAAATTCTGAGATTATAGAAGTTGTTTTACAGTTTACCTCTGACTTAGCCCCATACATTCAGACAAAACCAATTCACCCAACTCAAACAAAACCGAAGTTCTTAGAAAGTGGAGAAATGGTGATTTCTATTAAAGTTATACCTAACTATGAATTAGAACGTTTGATTATCTCTTATGGAGCAGAGGTGAAAGTAATTTCTCCGAAGTCTATTCGAGATAAAATTCAGTCCAAAATCCAAGAAATGTTTAATCTATATTTCGAGTAGTTTCCATTTCTCCACAACAGACATAACGCTAGTCAGAACCAGTCGTTTTAATGCTACTTAAGCTTTGTTGGTATCGGTTTTTATGGTGTCTAATACATATATACCCTCATTATCCCATATCTCCATCACTTTATCCATCGTAATTCCTTCCACTTTAATAGCAAGCTCTTTATGTTTTGGGCTGCAGTCGGAATGCCATGCGAAAATCTCATTACTTTCCAGCCATTCCGTCTCCCAATGAGCTCCACCATACCTTGAAATAGCTCCAAAATCATTAGAGCATTGAAGTTCAGCATTAAACGTTAACCCGCGTTCAACTAGTTTTTCTATTTCAAATTCATCGATATTCATTTTAACCAAACTTATAAGCTCATCGTCCTCCTGGTGAACTTCACTATTCATAACACCCCAATCAATTCTGAACTGAGCATATCCACCTCGGTACTTTTGATCCAAAAGTTTCTTATCAAAGATGAGGTTGGCTAGGTCTAAATATACAGGCATAACTTTATGATTTAATTGAAGGTATTAA
>MDSY01037177.1_pt1 | contig 11746 bp, 10 predicted proteins | sample 811131 | NCBI WGS metagenome assembly MDSY01 (sample SAMN05326643, study PRJNA326480) | marine metagenome | isolation source: seawater | place: Atlantic Ocean: South West | collected 2010
AGATCAAATGCCTGAACATCTCACATGGTTCAAATGGGAAAGCTACGCGACCTGGCTTTCTGGTTTTGCTTTGTTAGCTATTGTATACTACGCGGGCGCCGACATTTTCTTGATTGACCCCACAGTGGCCGAATTAAGCAAAGGTCAGGCGATTTGTATTTCGTTATTATCTATCGGATTGGGTTGGTTGGTATACGACCAATTGTGCAAGTCAGTATTGGGTCAAGACAGCACGCGCTTGATGATTTTACTTTACGTCGTCTTGGTAGCCATGGCCTGGGGGTATACGGAGGTTTTTACTGGTCGTGCGGCACTTGTTCACTTGGGGGCATTTACAGCGACTATAATGTCAGCAAATGTCTTTTTTATTATCATTCCAAACCAGAAAATTGTTGTGGCAGATCTCATTAATTCCCGTGAACCCGACCCGAATTTGGGGAAACAAGCAAAACAGCGCTCTACCCATAATAACTATTTAACGTTACCTATCATTTTTTTAATGTTGTCGGTTCATTACCCGCTAGCATTCGCGTCGGAATACAATTGGATAATAGCATCCTTAGTGTTCCTAATGGGTGTCACTATTCGCCACTACTTTAATTCGAAGCACTCGGGGGTGGGCAATCCAATTTGGACCTGGTTTGCCACTATTTTTATCTTCTTGGCGATCATGTGGTTATCAACCGTGGGTTCAATCACAGCTAATGAAGATGCAAAAACTGAGTTCCTGTCGCCAAAAGGGCATTTTATTGCTGAGCCGCGATTTGAAGAGGTTAGGGATTTAGTCCATAGCCGCTGCACAATGTGTCATGCTCGTGAACCAGGGTATAATGGCTTAATCCGGGCGCCAAAAAATGTTACGTTGGAGACAGATTTGGAGATCGCCCGCCAGGCTAGAGGGATTTATCTTCATGCGGGTCGCTCACGCGCAATGCCTCCGCCGGCTGTTATTCGCGATGGTATAGAGTTAAGTTTTAAGGAAAGGCAGTTAATAGTTAAATGGTATGAGGCGGCGGTTCGAGGTTAAGGGTATTAAGAGAAGGGTTAGTCAACTTTTTTTATCACTGATGAGATTTGATTGGCCCAGCTTTATCAAAGCGTCATCCTTCATGCGGAGCGGAGATTTCCGGGCAGTGCCCGAAGCGTCGCGCAATTCTTCTTCTAGAAATTCGAGCTCTTGACCAGCCTTTCGAAGGGTTGCGATGACATCTTCGACGTTACGATGCCGTGCGGCGACTAAAGCCCATAAAATTGCTGTGCGGGTCCCTGTTTTACAGTGAGAAAAGATCGGCGAAGGCAGTGCCATTAAGGCATGTTCGAATTGATCAATAGTTTTAGTTTCAAACAACGCATGATTTTCTGAAGGGCTATGGGCATAGGCAAGGCCCTCCGCTTTCGCGCAGGCCTTCGCCTCATGTGAGCGCAAGTATTCGCCCTGCTCATCATCAGGCCGTGCATTTAGAAGAGAGGCAAAACCAGCAGCACGAATCACGTCGAAATCCTTAATTGACGGTTGCGGCCCGATAGCAAATTTTGATGTTATGTTGACGATTTCGAACACGGACTCATTGCCCTTTTTTGAGAATTTGTGACGATTAATTTATTATTGCGCTATACTGGAATAGGCTCCACATTTTTGGAGCGTTTTTTGCCTCGGATGCGTATTCGAGATTTTATACAACCTTTACCTCGGATGGATAATTCTACGATGGATAAGACGGATGCCAAAATTCTAAATGTTTTGCAAACCGATGCTTCTCAGTCTTCGCAGGAAATCGCAGATCTAATTGGAATAGATGAAAATGATTGTGTTAACCGAATAAAGAAACTGGAAGCTGATAAGGTTATATTGCAGCGGGTAGCACTGGTTGATCCAAGAAAGGTAGGGGCGAATATGACAGCTTTTGTTGCGATCACCACACCAGAGCATAGTCAGGAGTGGTTGGATCAGTTCCACAGCGTAGTGTCTAACTTGCCGGAGGTTGTAGAATTTTATCGTATGAGCGGTCAAGTCGACTATCTACTTCGCGTTGTGGTTCCAGACATAGAGGCTTATGACGCCTTCTACAAAAAATTGATTTCGTCTACTAAATTGAAGGATGTCAGTTCAACTTTTGCCATTGAACAGATAAAATTCACGAATAATCTTCCCGTCACAATTACAGAATGACAAACGCGTTTGGGTGAATGGCCGTAATGGGACGTGTCTTAGTCCCCTAAAGCCTACTTTGCTTTTTTAAATGGCTACTAGTGGCGTTCGCTTTACATAATCCGTATTCTGTCCTTCTATCCGAATTAAGCGCGTTGGAGCGTCACGGTATGGTGCATGGATATCTCCTGGTGCGTACACATGAGCATCGCCGGGCATCATTCTGTAACTCCGCACCTTTTTTACTTTACCCGGGGAGCCGTCATTTGGGGGGTCGATAATTTCCCAATCCGTCATTTCTGTCTCCCCAGCGGCCTGGCCGTAAATAGCCCAGGTGGGGCCGTGGTCATGAGGTTCTCCCTGTTTGGCGTCTGTGTAGGCATGTGCACAGATGCAAAACCCTAGATGTGGGTCCTCATAAATGATCCGGCGGGGCTCTGTTGTTTCCTCGGGCACATGTTCTTCTATAAATGCCTGATCCTTCAAAGCTCTTTCAACGTATTTACGCACTTTTTCGAAGGCTTCAGAGCCTTCACCATTCTTGAGAGCGTTTCGACAATCAGCCGCAAATTCTTCGAGTGTATAAGACATAATCCGCGTCCTTATCTTTGCTAGTACCCACGATAATTGTAGCACAAGTGCAGAGGTCGAGAAAATATCCTATGCGCAGATATGCTAATACAGATTTCTAAATAGCGGATCGAGCTTCTCAATTGGACGACCCATCATGAATTTTTTTTCGCTTCCCGATCCATACGCTCCCAATCATATGCCATTGGAGTTTTATTGAGAAATCCTTGGATCGCATTAGAATGATAGTCGCTGGAAAGACATACAGCCTGAGCCGCAGCCTCCATCTCAATCAGTGCATTGGCATCCAGGTTAAAAGACTGATTAAGGATCCGTTTAGTCGCACCAATAGCAGGAGTGCTTGCCTTGCAAAGCCGTTCCGCTAATTCCATTGCTGCGTTCATGAGGTCATCTGTTTGGTGTACCTCCATAGCTATGCCAAGATCCATGGCTTCCATGGCGTCCAGTGGGCGCCCGGTGAACATAATTTCTTTGGCTTTTTGCAGGCCAACCATCCTCGGCAGAGTGAAAAAGGCACCGACGTCCGGGACCAAGCCGACACGAGGAAATACACAACAAAGTTTGGCCCGGTTTGAACAGAGAATGAAATCAGCTGATAAGGCCATTGAAAACCCGGCTCCATAGGCGGCGCCATCTACGGCCGCAATCACAGGAATTTCTATATTAAGCAATTTTTGAAACCAATCATGGTAACGGTAAAAGCGTTGACGGTCATCTAAGGTATTCCGATTGTTCAGGCCTGCCGCCAAAGCCTTTAAGTCGCCACCCGCACAGAAAACACCCTCAGCTCCTGTAAGAATGATGGCGCCCAATCCTGTATCATATTGAAGAGTAGGAATGAGCTCTGCAAAATCCTGACGCATTTCAGGGCTGAGGGCATTGCGCCTTTCAGGTTGGTTCATCGTAATGATGCCAATGCGACCTTTTTCTTCGAAGGAGATAGCTTGATATTGTTTGTCTGACATTGTGACCTCTCTTTTGACTTCTCAGTCGGAAATTATAGGCGAATGATTAGCGTTGGCGAGTAACAATGTCGTTTCCAATTTGTTGAATGAGCCGTGGTGGATTATAGGATGGCTAATAAAAAGCGATCCTCAATTAAAGAGCCCTGTCTTGGGAGCTTATGATGCTTGATTTGCTGAGGATGGCGAAGGTCAAGTATCAAGTATTATTGTTTGCAGACGTGTTATGAATGATAGAGTCAGAATAATAAATTGCTGATTTAGAAAAGTTAGTATGCGCCCTCTTACCGATTTTACCTCTTTTGCGGATGCCCAACGCTATTGCTCGAAGGAAGCTCTTTGGGCGCTGTTCGATGGGAATAGAGAGGCTTTCAACATCACTCACGAATGCCTTGATCGTCATCCGCCCAATGCTACCGCGGTAAACATTGTGAATTCTCAAGGTGGAATCGACAGCTACACTTTTGGTCAATTGAGTGAAGGCGCTAACCAATTTGCTAATCATTTGTACCGACGTGGGCTTTCCCCTGGTGATGTCGTTGCGGTGATGCTTGAGCCATCTTTTGAGCTTTATGCCTCTATCTTCGGAGCAATGAAGGCAGGTTGTATAGCTGTTCCTCTTTTCACTCTATTTGGAACCGATGGTCTGCGGCTTCGGGTCGACGACTGTCGACCAAAGCTAATTATTACTAATAGAGAGAAGGCTTCAATTGCTGAGGGGATGGTCGGTCCTGAAGTTCAGATAACAGGGCAGGAATTTAATGATCTTCTGGCAATAGAAAATAAGTCCTTTAAATTTGAAACTAAGGCCAGAGATTTAGCCGTTTACCAATACACCTCTGGTACAACACGGGAAATGCCCGAAGCCGTTCATCACACACATGGCTCTTTGGTTACGCTTACGCTGGCTACCCTTTATGCTACCGGCATCCGTCCAGGGGACAGATTTATGTCCCCGTCATCGCCGGCCTGGGGACATGGTCTATGGCATGGGACTATTGCTCCATTATCGCTTGGTGTGACAATGGCTAGTTATGCTGGAAAATTTGATGCTGGTCGCTGCATAGAGGCCATGACTAATCTTCAAATTACAAATTTTTCTGCCGCTGCAACTCACTATCGTCTAATGCGCCGCAGCGGAAAGGTTCGGAAATTTAAATTAGCTGTCGAGAAACTCTCTTACACGGGAGAGCCTCTGGATTCCGAAACCGAGGAATGGATTTTTAAGACTTATGGTACACCGGCAGCAAGTTTTTATGGGACAACGGAAGTGGGAGTTATTCTTGCTTCCTACCCTGGCGCGCGGGATTTTGAAATCAAACCTGGGTCTCTCGGGAGGCCTGTGCCGGGTGTTGAACTCGCTATTCATGATGCTCAAGGAAATCTATGTCCGTCAGAGACAACGGGTGAAATCATGATGATGCGCCGTGGCTTATGGTTTCCAACTAAGGACCTGGGACGTATCGATGCAGATGGCTACTTCTACCATGCCGGTCGGGCAGACGATGTTATTATCACAGCTGGGTATACGATGAGTGCTGTAGAGATTGAGGATACACTCTTAAAGCATCCAGATGTGGATGAGGTCGCAGTCATCGGGATTTCTGATAATTTGCGCGGCCAGATTGTAAAAGCCTTCATAGTCTCGGAGAGGGCAGGAAGCGATATTTTTACAAAAGAAATTCAAGAATTTACGCAACGACGGCTTTCCCGTCACGAGTACCCACGGGTTGTCGATTTTGTCGACGGGCTACCAAAAACACCAGCCGGAAAGCTTAACCGGAAAGTTTTGCGTGATTTAAGTGGTGCCGGAGCCAAACAAAATTAAATTAGACCATACGTTAAGTATCTGGCTTGGCGTGGGGCGTTAAAACGACAATTAACGCGTCCGGCTTGCTGAGGGCGATCGAAATCAATAATCTCGGAAGATCATCGTTTCTTGGCTCCCGCCTCTTCTACTAGTCGTGCCAATGCTTCATATGATTGTGCGCCCACCAGTCCTTTGCCAGCAATTACAAATGTGGGAACGCCAGTAATACCGTATTGGTGTGATTTTTCCCAATCCTCGTCCACGTCTTTTTTAAAACGCCGCTCTTCAATTACAGAGCGTGCATCATCTGGATCCAGGCCAATGCTAGTTACAACATCCAATATAACATCTTTATCGGCTAAGTTTCGACCCTCGACAAAATAGGCCTCGAAGAATTTGTCATGAATACTCTCACCACCGAGGGTTTCGGCCCAGGTGCCAATTTCTTGTGCCAGGCGAGAATTATAGGTGTGGGTTCGGTATTTGAATGGCAGGCCTTCGGCCTCCATAAGGCTTTGCATGTGAACATTTTTAGCATTGATCTGTTCTGGTCCGCACTGAAACAGATCTTTTAACTCCCGGCCTTCCGTGGGTGTCTCCGGATGTAGCGGAAAATGCACTAGCCTTGTTTTAATATTGTAGACCTCTTTGATTTTCCTTAAGCGGTTGTCGCCTAAATAACACCATGGACAGACATAATCTGTGAAGACCTCTAGTGTCGTGAGTTGGGATGTTTCCTTTGTCATCGAGTGAGTGTTACTCATCAAAAATTAGTTCCGGATGCTATGGGCGGTTGGCGGCAAAACGCACTGTGTGTTGATAAAAACAAGTGTAATATAAAACCTATAGATTTCACAAATAGAGTCCAGATTGGAGAGGGGCAGTGCTGGAAAAAAAGAAGACTATCGAGGTCGAAAACAAATCCATGGCTTATGTGGAGGAAGGTTCAGGCGATCCTATTGTCTTTCTTCACGGCAACCCAACCAGTTCTTATCTTTGGCGCAATGTTATGCCGCATCTTCTCGGGCGGGGCCGATTGATAGCGCCGGACCTGATTGGAATGGGTGATTCTGATAAGTTAAATGATAGCGGTCCAGGGAGTTACGGGTTCTTTGAACACCGCCATTACCTAGAGTCATTCCTGGAAGTAGTGGGTGTTCGTGAGAATGTAACACTTGTTTTGCATGATTGGGGGTCGGCTCTTGGGTTCCACTGGGCCCATCGAAATCCTGATGCGATCCGAGGGATAGCTTATATGGAGGCCATAACTAGGCCTATGGCTTGGGATGATTTTAACCAAGACGCTAGGCCAGTATTTCAAGGTTTCCGCTCCTCCTCCGGAGAAAGCATGGTGTTGGAAAAAAATATTTTCATTGAAAAAGTTTTGCCGGGTTCAATCATCCGGACTTTGAGTGAAGAAGAGATGGCGGAGTATCGCCGCCCCTTTCTTAATGCAGGAGAAGACCGTCGTCCCACGTTGAGCTGGCCTCGGGAGATCCCACTTGATGGCGAGCCTTCTGCTGTCGCAGAAATTGTGGAGGCTTACGGCCAATGGATGGAAACAGTGGAGTTCCCCAAGCTATTTATAAATGCTGAACCTGGCGCGATATTGATAGGTCCACAACGTGAGTTTTGCAGGACCTGGCCGAATACTAGGGAACTGACAGTTAAGGGGATTCATTTTATCCAAGAAGATTCTCCCGACGAAATTGGTCAGGGTATTGCCGCATGGATGGATGGCTGGTGAAAAGACAAATGTGATCAATCCCCAGCTTCGGGCGGAGAGGAGGTAAACATGTCTTCTTTTGATCGAAACCCAGGTCGCTCCAGAGTAAATACAGTTTCCGCCGTGACTTCAGTGTAGTCCTGATAGCCCATACGAGCGACAGGGTGGAGCTTACCAATATCAATTAGCCCCTCCCCCGTGATTAAGTCATCTGCTATGTGGACGCCAATAACTTCTCCAAAGATAACCGTGTACTTGCTGTCCCCTATTGTATTCGGCAGATCGACGTGCTGGATAAGCTTGCATTCGAAGTGAATTGGTGATTCAGCTACCCGTGGCGCCTTTACGAGCTTTGATGGAATTTGTGTCAATTGTGCAGCAGCAAGCTCGTCTACGTCCTTTGCCGTAGTGGCCGAGGATAGGTTCATGGCATCGCGTACATCCCAAGTGACGAAATTATGCACGAATTCGCCGGTTTCGATAATATTACGTACGGTATCTTTAAGCCGATCATCCTCGACCTCCCCCTGGCCAGAGGAAAACATTACGGTTGGTGGGCGGTAGCTAACTCCATTAAAGAAGGAATAGGGGGCCAGGTTGACGTTTCCGTCGCTATCCAGAGAACTAATCCAGCCTATCGGTCTCGGTACAACAAGGCTGTTAAAGGGGTTTTTAGAGAGGCCGTGGCCTTCTTTGGGCTCATAGAACATGAAGCAGTAATCCTTTTTAGCTATTTCAGATCAGGCGCCGGCTTGGCCAACGACGCAAATCGCAGCCACGTTCTGATGAGGGAAGCCACCCAAATTATGCGTCAGGCCGACCACAGGGGTATCTTGACGCTGCCGCGCTCCTGCTCGACCTAACATCTGCAGATACATTTCATAGAGCATACGCAGGCCGGAAGCTCCAATAGGATGCCCAAAGCACTTCAAACCGCCGTCAATCTGACAGGGTATTGAGCCATCATGGTCATAAAACCCATCCATAATATCTCCAATAGCGCCACCCTCCGGTGAGATGAATAGATCTTCCATGGTCACAAGTTCGGTAACCGAGAAGCAGTCGTGAACTTCAATTAGACTGACTTCACTGCGGGGGTTCTTTATGCCAGCCTCTTCATAGGCCTTTTTAGCGGCCGTTTGAGTTGTAATGAAGTAACTACCATCCCATGAGTTATGCTGGGCTTCTGTACCATTGGATACGGATAGCTGAAGTGCCTTTACTGTAATTAAATCAGTCTTACCCAGTGATTTGGCAATTTCCGGTGTTGTTACTATTGCGCAAGCCGACCCGTCAGAGACGCCGCAACAATCAAACAACCCCAGAGGTTCAGCAATCATTGGGGCCTTCATGACACGCTCTTCGTCAATTGTTTTCTGAAGATGGGCCTTAGGGTTCTTGGCGCCATTAGCATGGCTCTTCACTGAGACGTGTGCCATTGCGCGTTTAAGATCTTCTCGGCTAACCCCGTGTTTGGCTTTATAAGCACTGGCCAACTGAGCAAAGGATCCGGGTGCCGAGTTATTGGACCAAAATTGGTCATTTAAGGCTCCCCGTGTGCGCTGTGGAAGTCCACCGTAGCCAGTATCCTTAAGTTTCTCCACCCCAACAGCGAGGGCAATGTCTACTGCTCCTGAAGCCACGGCATAAACCGCGCCCCGAAAGGCTTCAGAACCAGATGCACAGTAATTTTCAACACGAGTTACTGGAATGTATGGGAGGCGGAGTGCCATAGCGAGAGGGATCCCTGACTTGCCAACGTGTTGTTCTTCTATTGCTGTTGCGAACCAGGCAGCATCAATCTGGTTTTTTTCGATTCCAGAATCTTCTAGTGCCTCGGTAAAAGCTTCGAGCATCAAATCCTCGGCATTATCGTTCCAGCGTTCGCCAAACTTCGAGCACCCCATACCGAGAATTGCGACTTTGTCTTTAATTCCACTAGCCATATCTGTCTCCTTTTAAGGCTTAAGCCTATTCCTTAGTGGGGGTTGCTTTCCAGAAATATCGGCGAAATCCGCGTTTTGTGTCAAACTCCTTAATCCTAAAAACCATACGCAGAGGCTGCCCTACCTGCAATGGGCTGTCGTTATCTACATCAGTAATATCCAACATCCCACGTCCTCCGTCTTCAAACTGAACCATGCCATAGTAAGCCGGTGGGTCAGGAGAAAATGTAAGGCTATCGCTTGTAAAAGAGTTGAGCTTTGCAGGCATGTCAGCGAAAGAATGGTCTTCCTGAGTATTAACTCCGCCGCAATTTGGACTAACACAGATATTGGTTTTTGGGTACTGGAGCGTACCACATTCTGTGCACTTGCCTCCTATTAGGCTTAGGATCATTTGCTTATTTCGATAAAGCGTAGTCATCCCCGTTTGTTTGTCTACCTCGGACCGTAATCCTTGCTCCATTGTCATTAGATTGTTGATGCCAAGAAATCGGTAGTAATTATTTTCCTCGCGGCGTCGAGCTATGGAAGCGTTTATACCGGTGGTAGGCATGCTGTTTTTTAGGGCGGATGTTGTCTCAAAGATCAGTGCGTCACAGCCTTGGCCAAAACCGGCGACTAATATTTTTTCACCCGGTTTCGCGTCCTCTAAGGCTTGTGACAGCATAATTAAGGGGTGGGCCGAGCCGGCTTCCCCTAAAATGCCTTGTAGGTTATTTCGGATACTTGCTTCTGGCAGGCCAATTTTCTTTGCGAGTGCGGCTGTTACACGGCCTGATGCTGCAGGAAAGCAGAAATAATTTATAGCGTCGGCTGGGATATCTGCATCCGCTAGCGCAGCGATGATGGCTGCTGGAGCTATTTTCATATAGCCTTCGTCTCGGATCCAGCGCTCCTCCCAAACATAGTCGAATGGTTCTCCCTGTCCTCTATAATGGTCGATGAAGTCGACGGTGTGGGTGGCTCTGCCCAAGAGTTTCGCGACACCATCGCCCTCGCCGACGACGAATGCACTAGCGGCGTCCCCGCTGGTTAATTCAATGGGGCTTGCAGCTTTCGCATGCCTTTTTTCTCCAGCAGCAACTATAATTCTATCTCCAGCGCCCGCAGCCTTTAGGGCTGCAGTGAGAGCCGTAGTGCCTGCCCGTTGAGAGCCAGTTACATCCATGGTCAAAATATTTGTGCCGGCGTTTAATGCTTCAGCAATGATTCCTGCGTTCTGCCGGTCTTGAAAAGGAAGGCTGGTAGACGCAAAATAAATCCCATCTATTCCTTTTGGACCGGTGCCACCCAGTGCATCCCGGGCGGCTTCTACGGCCATAGTGATGGCATCTTCATCCCAGTTGCAAATAGATCGCTCACCCTGTCCGAGGCTTCGAAGAGCTGGGTTAAACCAGGAATTGGCTTCTGCTATGGCCTTGCGTTGAAGCCGTTGAATTGGCACGTAACCGCCAAATGCATGAATTCCTACACTCATTATTTTTTGATCTCTTCCTAAATGGCGCCTGAGGATTTCAGTGAGGCGATCTCCTCCTGATTAAAACCCCACTCTGACAAAACCTCTTCATTATGTTCGCCAGCAATCGGTGGTTGTTTTGGCGTGCTAGCGGGAGTACTGGAGAAGCGGGGCGCAGGGGCACCCTGCATGGTATCTGCTATATTGATAAATGTGCCTCTGGCCTGATTGTGAGGATGGTTTTGGGCTTCCTGGAGGCTCAGGACCTGACCAAAGCAGACATCCGTGTTTTCTAGCAAATCACACCAGTACTGTTGGGGCTGGCTTTTGAAAACAATGCGTAATTTGTCACGCGCAGCAGGCCATGTGTCCGGATTATTTTGATCTTTGAATTCATGTGCCTCAGTGAGCCCCAGTTTTTCCAAGAGCAATTGATGAAATTGGGGTTCGATCGAGCCCAGGGCAATCCATTCGCCATCGGAGCATTCATAACTTCCGTAGAAATAAGCCGCGCCATCCAAAATATTGGCCTCTCGTTCGTCCCGCCAAAGCCCCATAGCTAGGCGACCGTGTGCGCCTCCCAGTAATAGGGGTACGCCATCGGTCATAGCCGCATCCACAATCTGGCCGCTACCCGTACTTTTTGCCGATAGGATTCCTGCCAATATACCGAACGCCAAAAATATTCCGCCACCGCCATAATCGGCTACCATATTAAGAGGAGGCACTGGACCACTTTCCTTTGTGCCGATAGCATGTAGAGCGCCTGTAATAGCGAGGTAATTGATATCGTGGCCGGCGGCCTGACTGAGGGGACCGTTTTGTCCCCAGCCTGTCATCCTTCCATAGACGAGTTTCTTGTTGCGTTTCAAGCAAATTTCAGGACCTAGACCCAGTCTTTCCATAACGCCGGGTCTAAATCCCTCTATCAGAGCATCAGCCTTATCGATCAAATTCAGAGCTGCTTCAATTCCTTCCGGGGATTTAAGGTTGATTGCCACAGAACGTCGAGAGCGATTATGAGGGTTTTTGCGGGGCTGTTTGTTCATAGGATGGCCACCAATTCGATCGATGCGGACTACGTCCGCACCCATGTCTCCCAGCAT
>MDSY01085713.1_pt1 | contig 11742 bp, 10 predicted proteins | sample 811131 | NCBI WGS metagenome assembly MDSY01 (sample SAMN05326643, study PRJNA326480) | marine metagenome | isolation source: seawater | place: Atlantic Ocean: South West | collected 2010
ATACATCTAACCGGTAATTTAAAAAAGTTAAAACATTACTAAAATGACTTTTAAAACCAAAATAAAAACTATCCTTTAAATAAGATAAAGAATATTTTTGGGGCAATAATAAACCATAAGATTTATATAGAAAATAAAAGGTGACAATTAACATTAATAATTGTGCGGATGCGAAACTAAAGATGGCTCCTAAGACACCTAATTTTAATACCCAAACAAAAAATATAGAGAAAATTAATAGTCCAAGTTGGTTAAGTAAAATAATAATATTAAACTTTTTAAACTCTTCTTTTGCTTGAAAAATAGTAGGTAAATTTTTTTGGGTAAAGAGTATTGGTAAAATTAATAAACTACAGAACAGCAATTGCTTATTTATATTTTCAAAAAAATAATCTTTAAAAAAGAATACAACCAAAATCCCTACTAGAATAGATAAAATACTTAATAAAAAAGAAGTCAATAAATTTGTTGAATAAATATCAATGTCTGAATATTTCTTCTTAGCCAAAAAATACACAGTAGAAGTGGATAAACCTGAATTAAATAATGTATGTAACAAAGTTGGAAGCAAAATAGCTAAAGTATATTGTCCTTGACCCTTGGCTCCAAGCGTTCTGGCAATAATCATTGTGGCTATAATACCTAAACATATGCTCAATACTTGTCTAATAACAGTTAAAGCCGAATTATAAAATATACCCTTATTCATATATATTTTAATGATTTTTAGCAATCTTTAGAATAATGATAACTCTATAAATATAGAAAATTGACATGAGTAAACTAAACAACAGTAAATATTGCTCAAATTTCAATAATTTATAATGTGCATATAAAAGACATGCCATTGATAAGACAAACATAATCAATTGCAAATTGAAACTTAATTTTTGCTTCTCAAATGCAGTATGAATACTAGTTAGAGGAGATACAATAAATTTAAACATAAAAAATGGCATCAAATATTTAGCATAAAATCCAGACATTCTCCAATCTTCACCAAATACAAAAGCAAATAAATCCTCAATAATAAAAAAAATACCTCCAAATATTAGTATAGATAATAATGTTAATTGTATTAATATTCTTTTTGTTAGTTTATATGCTTGTCCTAATTCGTTCTTTTGTCGAACAACTTCTTCTAAAAACACTTGATTAATACTATTACCTAAAAAAGCAAAAGGAGCAGCTAAAAATTTGTACATTATTGAATACAGACCCAAAAATGAGCTAGAATATAAAATAGGTATCATTATGTTAATTACATTTACACTTAAGTTATTTAATAATATTGAAATATTAGTATATTTTGGAAAATCAATGAACTTTTTAGCAAGAATTAAGATTAAAGACATATTCACTTTACCGATTTCAAATTTTGAAATTTTCCACAGATAAAAAGGGGCTATCAATGAGGAAATAATCTTACCAATAATTAAACCAAATAGTCCAGATTTTATTAATGGGAAACCTAATTGAACAACTGCAAAAGAACTAGAACGATAAATTTCAGAATTAGATATATTTTGAAAGTTTTTTTTTCTTAATTCATAATAATTCAAAGTGTTGTAAACCCCTATTGAAAATACAACAATAGGAATAAAATAAATCCAAAAAGCTAAATCTGATTCATTAAAAAAATCAATTAAATAAGTTGAAAAAAAAAGAAAAAAGAAAAAAAGAAAAAGACTCATAAAAAGACTTATTAACAAAGACAGTATAGTTAAATGTCTAGCTTCATTTTCAGTTTTAATAAGTACTAATGCTTGTTCATATCTACCATTTACTATCGAACCTAAAATGACAGAAATCGATGAAAATAGAGCTAACACACCGAATTCTTTAGGAGAATATAATCGAGTTAAAAATGGTGATATTATTAAGGGAATAATCTGAGCTAAGACAGTACCTTTTAAAAGAATAAGTATATTCTTATAAAAAAAAGAATCTTTAAAATCTGTCTTAAAATTAATCATAGGCTAAATACTAGAAAATTTAACCCACTTATAATAAATCAACAATATAATTTTGTTGTTCTTCTGTTAAAAATGGGCTCATTGGTAAAGAAAAAACTTCTTTAGCTGCTTTTTCTGAAATTGGGAAATCACCAATATTATAATTAAGCGATTGATAACATTCTTGTAAGTGTAGTGGGGTTGGATAATGAATTGCTGTTGGCACATCGTTATCATTGAGATGTTGAATTAATTCCTCCCTTCTTTCAGATTGTAATGTAAATTGAGCATAAACACTTGTTCTATTTTCTCTTATTACTGGTAATTTAATTCGCTTACCTTTTAACAATTCAATATATCGATTACCTATAATTTTTCTTTTTTGAACTTCATCAGCAAAATATTTCAGCTTTACATCTATAATAGCTGCCTGTATAGTATCTATTCTGCCATTTAAACCAATTACTTCATGAACATATCTTTTCTTTGAACCATGAGCAAGAAATAATCTAGCTTTTGATGCAAGTTCATCATCGCTTGTAAATAATGCACCACCATCTCCATAACAACCTAAAGGTTTTGATGGGAAAAAACTTGTACATCCTAATGTGCTTAAATTGCAACTTTTTTTACCTTTATATGTAGCACCGAAACTTTGTGCAGCATCTTCTATCACAATCAAACTATTTCTATTAGCAATTTCATTAATCAAATCCATATCAGCAGTCTGACCGTATAGTGAAACAGGTATTATAGCTTTAGTTCTATTTGTAATCTTAGCTTCAATTTTGTTTGCATTAATATTATACGTATCCTCTTCTATATCAACAAAAACCGGAATAGCACCTAATTGACTTATTACTTCACTAGAGGATATAAAAGTAAATGGCGTTGTTATTATTTCATCACCTGGTTTAATTCCAATACATAATAATGCAATTAATAGTGCATCTGTTCCACTAGAACAAGCAATAGCATGCTTTACGCCTGTGTACTTTGCTAAATTAAATTCTAATTCCTTCACAGGAGGTCCCATTATGTATTGTGAGGAGTCAAGAACATCATGTATAGCAGAATCTATTTCTTCTTTGTAAGATAGATATTGCGATTGTAAGTCAATAAAAGGAATTTTCATATTAAGATATAAGTTGAACTTTATGATTCGAAAGCTTGTATTTACTATTGTCAAACGAATCTTCAGCTATATTATTATCATTAAAAATAAGTCTATTACCCGCAACACTAACCCAACCGCGATGTCTAGCAGGATTACCAAATACCAATTCAAAGGGTTTTATATTACGAGTAACAACAGATCCCGCGCCAATTAGAGAGTACTCTCCGATAGTCAATCCACAAACTATAGTAGCATTAGCTCCAACTGAACATCCTTTCTTTAAAAGGGTTTTTTTAAATTCATCCTTACGAATAATAAAACTCCTAGGATTAGTAACGTTCGTAAAAACCATGGAAGGTCCTAAAAATACGTCGTCTTCAATTTCGACACCTTCATAAATAGATACATTATTTTGAACTTTTACACCATTTCCAATATTTACGCTAGGACCGACCACACAATTTTGCCCAAAGGAACATCTTTCACCAATAGTAGCTTCAGAAAGAATATGTGTAAAGTGCCAAACTTTAGTGTCAATTCCTATTGAAACATTATCGTCAACAATGGATGTAGGGTGAATAAATAAACTCATAATTTACAATATGGATGGTAGTCTCCTTTTAGACCCAAAGGTTTAGAATTTCTAATAGCATGTACGATATCAATTGATGTTTTAGCTTCTAATAAACCAAAACCATTACCTTCAAGAATTGCTTTATAACTTTTTGTATGAAGATCTGTAAATCCTTCACTAAACTCTATCTCTTGGCCATCAAGAATGATTGAGCGATATGTTCTTTGACCCATTTCTTTAATATGTTTAGGGATTATATCATAATTTATACTTAAGAACCATCTTACTCGAGCTTTTTCTAAATCTAAAAAACCAGCAGCTCTATCATTCTGTAACAAATGACATACATTATTTTTAACATCACCAAAAATCCAGGTTAGCATATCAAAAAAATGAATTCCTATATTAGTTGCGATACCTCCAGATTTAGCAGTATCACCTTTCCAAGATGAATGATACCAGTTACCTCTACTTGTTAAATAACTTAAATCGATGTCATATATTTTATCATTTGGTCCTTTGTCAACATCTTCCTTAAGCGCTATTATGGATGGATGAAGTCTCAGTTGTAAAATATTATTTATTTTTTTTCCGTAGTCGTTCTCAACCTGCTCTAATGCATCAATGTTCCAAGGATTTAAAACCAAGGGTTTCTCACAAATCGCATCCGCTCCATTACGTAAAGCTAGCCTTATATGAGCATCATGTAAATAGTTTGGAGAACATATACTTACATAATCTATTGCATCAGACGAGTTTTTGAGTTTATAAATATGTCTATCGAATCGCTCTGGTTCAGTAAAAAAATGAGCACTAGGGAAAAAGCTATCAATGATTCCTACGCTATCAAATCTATCTAAAGCAGCAACTAAATTATTACCATTATCTTTTATAGCTTTCATATGTCGAGATGCTATATATCCAGCAGCACCTATTAATGCAAAGTTATTCATCATTAGAGTCTCCAAATGGGTTCGTTAACGATTCCTTTAATATCTAACACAATTGGATTAGCAGTAGAAATAGAGTTATAATCTTCAGTTTTTAAGTCTAAAAACTGATTGTGAGAAACGCAAACAATAATAGCGTCATACTTCTTACTTGATTCGAAAGGATTCGATATAATTTCTCTATCATAATTTCTTTTTAACTCAGAAATATCTACCCAGGGGTCATATATGTCAATACAACACCCATAATCTTCTAATTCATCAATAATATCTAAAACTTTGGTATTTCTAATATCTGGACAATTCTCTTTAAATGTTAAACCTAAAATTAAAATATTGGCATTTTTAATATTTTTATCACATTCAACTAAAAAACGTATTGTTTTTTTTGCAATATAAGCTGACATTCCATTGTTTATTATTCTTGACGAAAGAATGAGATTGGGTTTATAGCCCATTTTCTCAGCCTTATATGTAAGATAATAAGGATCAACTCCTATGCAGTGTCCACCAACTAGACCGGGCTTAAAATTTAAAAAGTTCCATTTAGTGCCAGCAGCTTTAAGAACTTCATCTGTAGGAATATTCATTGTATCAAAGATTAAAGCTAGTTCATTAACTAAAGCAATATTCACATCACGCTGTGTATTTTCAATTACTTTAGCTGCCTCAGCAACTTTTATTGATGAGGCTTTATATGTACCCGCTGTGATAATAGATTTATACAAGGAATCTACAATATTAGCTACTTCAGGTGTTGAACCACTAGTGATTTTGATAATTTTGGTTAATGTCTTTTCTTTATCGCCGGGGTTAATACGCTCAGGACTATATCCACAATAAAAATCAATATTAAACTTTAAACCCGAAACTTCCTCAAGTATAGGTACACACTCATCTTCTGTAACCCCAGGATAAACAGTAGATTCATAAATAACTATATCTCCTTTCTTTAGTACACTACCAACTGATTGACTAGATTTTACCAGTGGTGTCAAGTTAGGCTTATTTTTACTATTAATAGGTGTAGGTACTGTTATAATAAATATGTTACAATCAGATGTATCCGTGATATCAGTAGTATATTTTAAATATGTTGACGACTCAAGGTTATCTTTTGACATCTCTAAAGTTCTATCAAATCCTGAATTTAATTCATCAATTCTAGATTTATCAATATCAAAACCAATTGTGGGTATTGATTTCCCAAATTCTACTGCAAGAGGTATACCAACATAACCTAAACCAATAATTGCTATGTTATTGTTCATATTTAACAGTCCTTTCATAATTAAAAAAAAGTCTTCAATTGAAGACTTTTAAAATAAATTGAGAATATGTATAATTAGTATTCCCAAAGATCATGTTCTAAGTTAAAAATTTCTTCTTTAATTTTTTCAGCTTCTAACAATGCATCAATTCCTTCTTTATATTCAGATATTTTTCTATCGTATTTATTAGACTCTTTGACAATTCTACTGGTAAAAAATCTTTTATGAAAAATATCATCATAGGTTAAACGAGCTGCGTCATTCTTTCTATGATTAAAGACTTCTGCTTTTGATAGAATTTTTCTGGCCTCTGGAAAATATACCCAAAAAAGTGATACTTCACCATCGTATATTCCGTCCTCTGTAAATCTATCCATAACAGGACATATTCCAATTATTCTAACTTCCATAACTGAACGCTGCTTATCGAAAAACCATTCTTCTTTAATTCGGTATTTTTTTACATTAAATCTTTCAAATACATTAATAGTTGTATCTAAATAATACTCCTGATTTTCTTCATCAAAGGCTTCTTCAACAAAAATTCTTTCTTTACCTAATTGGGCTATACCAATATTCTCAACTTCAGTGGGTGACATAGGTGATTGAAACTCATCATCGTTGGTAGCATTCCCATAAGCAGTTATAGTACCTTCATTCACAGCTTGCATCAAAACGTCAATTAAATTTTGTCTGTCATTTATAGGCCTTAGAGGGTAGTAGAATACTTGATTCATCTTCTCTCTTAAATCAATTACTCTTTCAATTTTCGTTGACCACATTACATCAGCTTCTCTAACATATTGGTAATCTTGAATCATTCGTTCCTTTCCTCCATCTCTAATATCTTTATCATAAGCACCATCACGTGGTGTACCATCTAAAATGTCTTGCGAAAACGAAAAGTTTGCAACACAAATAAAAGATAAAACTATTATTAAATTCTTCATATTATTTAATTTTTAGTTAATTGTTAACTTAATAGTTGGTAAAGATTTTGGAGCGCCATCAGGGCCCTTGCAAGTAATATTTGTAAAATAAAGTGACTGACCAACTTGTAAATTTTCAAATAATTTTTTCATCTCTGGAGTTATTTTATTTCCTTTTGCCATTAAAGAAACTTTTTCACCTCTTTGGTCAACATCAACAGAAAATCCAGTGACGGTATATCTGATATCAAAAACAAAGTTTTTAAGTTCAGCATAAATTTTAGCATTATTAGATAGCAGTTTATTCTTTTTGATTTTATTATTTGAAGATCCTAAAAACTTTGGTTCAGGTTTAGGAGTTCTTAGCACCCTGTATTCTAATGAACCCATACTTTTTTTCTTTCCATCAATTTCAGCAACAACACTTATTTTTGCAACACCAGTATTTTTTGGAAAAACTTCCCAACCACCACCAATTTTCTTGACTATTCCATTATCACAACTTACACTTAACTTATCCATAGGAACTCCAGGTACAGATACGTCAATAGGGTTACCTAACGCGCCATCTTTAAGAGGAAAGCTGGCAAGAATATAAAATACATTCATTTTGGTTGGAGAAACAACTAAACTTGTTTTGGCTACTTGATATTCACCATTAAATGGATAAAGTTTTGTTCCAGCATCAGTTTTCATAGAAATGAGGCCGCCCCATTTCTTGTAACCTTCAGATGTAGCTTTGACAGCAAACTTGCCTTTTCCTGAAACAACAGGTATAGAGTCATAATCTCCTACCATTGAATATTTTCCATATTCATCTAATTCGTAATCTCCAACATAAATTATAGGGTTTTGTGTTGTATCCTTAGCAGCAAGAAAAACATCAGCTTTGAAAGAGTCTCCTAAAAAAACATAGTTAGAGTTAGCAATTTGTATAGCATCTGCTGAAGTAAATTTTAAAGAACCTGCATCAATTTCTTGTTTGAGATAGCTGATAACATCAGATTCAGTATTTCGAACATCAGTCTGTACTTTAGAAAGAAGTGTTACCGCTGCAACAAGAGGCATATCAAAAAAGTTTCTCTGTAACCATGTTTGATCTGACATTTTAGCTCCTACATTTACTTTTTCAACTTCAAAATTAAGAGTTTCGATAATTGAGTTCTTTAGAAAATCATCTTCAATAAGCGATAGCGAATAATCTCTAAATGATTCTAAATTATCAACAAGAATTTGACCATTTGGTTCTTTTACGAGAAAATTACCAGAAGTTAATCGATCCTTCTTTTTCTTTATGTTAATTATATTTTTGGTTTTTTGTGACTCAGTTAATTCATTAAAAGTGATGTCTCTTATTGGTTGTGGTTCGCCATCGGCATCTAAATTTTCACCATTTAATGTTACCTTACCTTCAGCTAACATAACTAAAGAAAATTTAAGGCTTTGAATCATCTGAACAATGGAGTCTGATTTGGACTTGATACTAAAAGCTTTTTCCTTCCAAGGGCCAGCCTTTTTGGGATTTGTTTCAGCAGCTAAAATAAACTCATTATATATATCATCATTTTTCAGACTAAAATTTTTAGTTGTTTTAACAATCCCGTTATTGATTTTTGAAAAAGCATCTAAAACTTGTTTTGACACATTTAGAGCTAACAAGGCTGTTAGAACTAAATACATCATTCCAATCATTTTTTGTCTAGGTGATAAATTATTTCCTGCCATCAGACTTTTCTAATTTTGTTTTAAAATTATTGTTTATTCATTGCATTCAACATATTAGAATACATCTTGTTAAGGGCTTCTAAATTATCACCTAACTTTGAAATTTCAATTTGGAATTTCTCTGAATCACTAACTGAATTACCCATATTTTGCATGGTCTTAAGCTGCAAGTCGTAATAAGTGTTCATTTCAGCTAATTTTCTGGACGCTTCACGCATTTGATCACTGTAATCGCCTGTAGCAGAAACAGCGTCCATAGATTTATTTACACCTTCAACAGTTTTATTAAAGTTTCTTAAATTATCTCCTAATCTAGTTATTAATGCTTGATCAACATTAGCATTTTCTAGCATATTATCAAGCTCTTTAATTGGTGTTGATGGAGTCTTTTCATCGGGATCTTTCATGTAAGCTAATTGAGGATATACCAAACTCCAATCAGGCTCTTCATGTTGCTTTTCAAATGCCGAAAAGAAGAATATTATTGCCTCTGTAGAAAGACCAATTGTTAACATTGCTCCGGCACCTGGCCAATCCATTAATTTAAACAATGCTCCAAGAATTACAATAGCAGCTCCAATTCCATAAAGCCTTGCCATTAATTTTTTAAATTTCTTTGAATTAGGGTTTATTAATGCCATAATGTATTTGTTATAATAAGTTTATTAATATAATTATCTGAAATCTACTTTGTCTCTACCAATGAATGAAATCACATTTCTAAATCCAATATATGATTTAGCAGTATCTTGAAATTCGTAATCTCTAGTTCCAACTTGTATAAAGTGTGATATATCTTTCCAAGAGCCACCTCTGATAACTTTACGTTTTAAAATTTCAGAGTCTGAATCTTCTGCATCATAAGTAAAATCAAAATTCATATCATGAGCAAAATTAAATGCTGATTCATCGTAAGCATTACTTGTCCACTCTGCAACATTCCCTGCCATGTCATACAAGCCGAAATTATTAGGATTATATGATGCAACTTTCACAGTTCTTAATCCGCCATCAGCTGTGTAATTACCACGTCTTGGCTTAAAGTTAGCTAAGAAACATCCTTCATCATTAGTCGTATATGGACCTCCCCAAGGATAAGGAGCTAAATCATATCCTCCTCTTGCAGCATACTCCCATTCAGACTCAGATGGAAGACGGAACTGGTCATGAAGGGGCTCTTCTCTATCACTTAGGTAATTATCTAAAATATGTGTTCTCCATTTAGAAAATGCAACTGCCTGTTTCCAACTCACACCGACAACTGGATAGTCATCAAATGCTGGATGATGAAAATAGTTTCTTGAAAGAGGTTCATTATATGAATATGTATAATCTGATGTCCATACTAAAGTATCAGGAAAAATAGGAAGGCTAATCTTTTCAATAAATGGAAAACGATCTATTTTACCTTGATCTTTTCCTGTCCTTGTGGAAGCTCTTTTAATGTCAATATTTTGATATGAGTAAATAAATTTTCTAGTATCAAATTGTTTTCTGGAATAAAAACGCTCATTTTCATGTAAATATAATTCGTCGAGTAATTCAGATTCTTCTTCTCCATCCCAATTAATAGGCTTACTCCAATCAAGATTTGGTATGTCTTTCCACTCATCGTCATCAAAAGGCATTTGATAATCTTCCATACCATTATCTACCAAAATTCTTCTGGCAATTGAGTCTCTGACCCAATCAACGAATTGTCTGTATTCATTATTAGTAATTTCAGTTTCATCAATGTAAAATGCTGCAACCGAAACTGTTTTGTGTTGTGTTACGTGTGCATAGGGCACATCTTGATCACCAGGCCCCATATTGAAACTTCCTTGAGGAACAAAAACCATACCATATGGATCAGTAGGATTCCAAATAGGCCTATTTTGAACACCAATCAACTCCCCGTTACCAGTTGTTGAACAATTTGTAAAAAAAATTACAACCAAACCGAGAATAAATAAATTTTTCATATTACTCATTTTTAATACCTCAAAAGAGGGTTTATTTTACATCTAAGCCACAAAATCACCACTTGTGATAAGTAGTGATTGGGCTTGAGAAAGTCACAAATATAACAATTTTATAGGAATCGAGGATTTTTAAATCCTTTTACTACTTTGTTATAATCTATTTTGAAACAATATCCAAGCATAAACTCAAAAGTTCCTGAAGTAGATACGTTTGTTGTTGGCACATCATATGAAAATCCAAATTTTAAATCTTCGCTAATATGCATACCTAACAATAATACTGCACGTGTACTCGGTCTATAAGTAACGCCACCCCAGAGCTTTTTATTGTATTCAAATAATGAAGTCATATCAATTGTGGTTGTTACACCATCTGTTTTGATTAATAGAGATGGCTTTAAATCTAATTTTTCGTTCAGCACGTGTTCATATCCAGATGTAAGGTAGTAATGTCTTTTAATATCAATAATATCTAAAGTTGTTGCTATGGTTGGCTCATTTAAATGTTTTGATGATAGTCCAACGTATAATTTTTCAGAATTATAAAAAAAACCTAAGCCTAAATCAAATCCAGAAGCTTTGTCAACAGAAGTTGGAATAGATGGATCTGGATTTTGCGTTATAATATTAGCGCCATCAATCTCATCTTGAATTACACCCACAGAAAGACCTATACCTAATTTACCTTCAGGGAGTTCAACATGGTATGCATAAGAAATATTTAGTGATAAAAATTCATTTTGACCAATTTTGTCTGTCAATATATTAAGTCCTAGACCACCATTTAATAGTGATATTGGACTTTGTACGGAGAAATTTGTTGAAACAGGAGCATCATCGAAGCCAACCCATTGAGAACGATGCAAAGCGGTTGCGCAAATAGCTTGCTCACTACCTGTAGATCCAGGATTAAAAGATAAATTATTAAAAATATATTGACTAAACTGAGGATCTTGCTGTGCTTTAGAAATTAAAGCAAAAGAAAACAACAAGAAAAGCAAAAAATATTTTTTCATAAAAGGTAACGTCAAAGCGTTTATCACAATTAATATTCTGCTAAAATAACTATTTTTTTTAACTAGAAAAATAGCCCAAATAAGTATTCATTTAATGTTGATTCATTTTTTGAAATGCTTTCCACCATCTTTCAGGCATATCCCCCTCAACAGCTATTTGATAGTCATTATATGAGCACGGTATATAAATACTTTCAAAATGTGATGAGGAATTTGACTTGATTATTGGTACTTCCATCCA
>MDSY01060818.1_pt1 | contig 11737 bp, 9 predicted proteins | sample 811131 | NCBI WGS metagenome assembly MDSY01 (sample SAMN05326643, study PRJNA326480) | marine metagenome | isolation source: seawater | place: Atlantic Ocean: South West | collected 2010
CCCCCGTAACGCTCCTCGGCGAGATTAATCATTTTTTGGTTATCGGAGCTCTTGGTAACATCCGCCACACAATAACTAACTTTGTTACTACCGATACCATCACATGCTGACTTCAGCGCTTCCTCGTCTACGTCCACTAAAAGCACGTCTGCGCCCTCGTTAACGAACAACTTCCCTGCAGCCTTACCTATACCGCCAGCACCACCCGTGATCACGGCAATTTTTCCTTCCAATCGATTCATTTAGCACCGCCTTTTTAAGATTTGACCAAGTCTGTTAATACTTATACAAGAAACGTAACAATATCAGACATTTAGGCTCAAGGTCTCGTGATACAATCGGCCTGATTCCTAACGCGACCCCGGCTTGAGTTCTCCCCCTTACCATCGTTGGAAAATTGTCGCGCTGACTCTAGTTAACCAGGCCCTGACACTGGGCATAATGGTTTACAGCTTCGCCCTCTTTGTTGCGCCATGGCTGGATCACTTCCAGATCGCCCGTAGTCAGGTGATGATAGCAATTCTCGTGTTTCAGGTGACCACAGGTCTATTGAGCCCTGTATTAGGCCGCCTCATGGATCAATTTCTGATGAGGCGGCTTGTAATTACCGGTGCTGTATCGATGGGTCTTGGACTAGCCCTGCTTTCCCAGGCTAACCAGTTTTGGCAAGTTATTTTGATATATTCCACGCTGTTGCCAATCGGTATGTTGCTCTGTGGCACGCTTGCCTCCCAGACCATGATCAGCAAATGGTTTACCGGAGATCGTGGTCTCGCCATCGGCCTTTCCGCAATGGGGACTTCGGTTGGTGGCCTCATTATACCAATGATAGTCATTGAACTCATCGCAGGCCATGAGTGGCAAGGCACTTTGTTAATCCTTTCGGTAGCGTCAACGATAATACTGGTACCCCTTAATGCGATTATTTTAAGATTTGAGCCGCCCACGGCAAACTATGAGACCAATAGGCCGCAGTTTCTTGATTCGCGCGAGTGGACCAGTCACGAGATCCTAGCTTCGAAGGCTTTTTGGATACCCGTTGTGGCGCTAATACCAATCAACGCGGCATTCGGGGGCGTTCAGTTCAATTTGGGCGCTTATATGGCTGACCTTGGTCACGACCAATCACTCGCCGCCAAACTAATTGCTGTCACTTCAGTAATGATGATTACGGGCAAACTCTTCTTTGGCGCTATGGGGGACCGAATAGACCACCGGAAACTTTACTGGATAATGGCAGTATTGATCGTCGTAGCACTGCTCTTCTACGAGGGCTCTCCTGAAAAACTTGACTTGGTACTTGCAGCTGGCATTCAAGGTTTCGCTACGGGTGGAGTCATGCCTATGATGGGAATTATTTATTCAACCAGGTTCGGCACCCGCTCCTTCGGCAAGGTGTTAGGCTACGTCAACTTGGTAATCATGCTTGGCAGTTTTGGTTCTATTTTCTCGGGCTGGGTTTTCGATTCGACTCAGTCCTATGACATGGCTTTTTGGTTTTTCATAGCGTTGATTTTACCTGGGATGGTCATCATGTTTTTTTTGCCACCTTTGGTGGCAAAACACTCCAGGAGCGCTACAAAATCTTTTCAGCACTGACACCTAAAACCTTTGACCACTTGCTGCATGCTAGGCCTTTTACTTTACCTGATTATAAAATTCCAACAAATACAGCCGACGAGGCTCTAACTTTTCACAGACTATTTTTGAGCAATAAATCATGACAACAAACACCGAACCAACGTTGTTTGATCCACCAATAGAAAGGCGTGCTTCTGACAGCACCAAATGGGCGCGTTTTTCGAGCAAAGAACATGACGTTATCGGCGCCTGGATTGCTGACATGGATCTGCCAACGTCCGAAAAAATCATAGCCGCTATCAAAAGCCGTCTCGATGAGCGCGTTTTTGGCTACAACGAACCACCAGATCAGTTCTTCGATGTCGTGATTCAAAGGCTAGAAAAAAAATACGGCTGGAGAACGAAACCCGAATGGTTCGTACCGCAACCAGGTGTCGTGCCCTCACTATTTTTCGCTTCAAACTGCCTTGGCGATACCGGCGACGCTGTTATGGCTGCGCGACCTAATTATCGATATTTTCTAGAGACAGCATTACATACCAGCAGGATCTTTCAGCCGATCGATTGCCATGTAAATAAAAATCGGTGGGAGATGGATTTTGATCAAATGCGAGAGACTCTTTCAGCCAAAACAAAAACGTTTCTACTATGCAATCCCCACAATCCTGTAGGGCGAGTCCTTGATCGTCATGAACTGGAAACGATCGCGAACTTATGCCTCAGTAACGGGACAATGATCTGTTCAGATGAAATCCATGCTGACCTCGTCCTTGATACCGACAAGCAGCACATACCAATCGCTTCCCTGCACCCCGAAGTAGAAAAACAATCGATAACGCTAATTTCCGCTTCGAAAGCTTTTAACCTCCCGGCGATTGGTGGATTGTCTCTCGCCATTATTCCAAACCCGGAGATACGCTTAGCTTTTCAAAGCAAAGCTTATGGTGTGGCGACACATCCTGGCGCATTGGCTTATGCTGCAACTTTGGCGGCCTATAAAGACTGCGATGACTGGCTGCTGCAAACAATCAAATATCTTCGAGGTAATCGAGATTACCTCGAAGCAGAAATAGCGAATATGGAGGGATTGAGCATGACACATGCAGAAGCCACTTTCCTCGCGTGGATCGATGTTTCTAATTTAGGCCTTATGAGCCCAGTCAGCACATTCCTCGCTCACGGAGTCGATCTATCAGATGGCACTGAAATGGGGAGAGCGGATCACGTGAGGCTAAACTTTGCTTGTCATCGCTCCACGCTCGAAGAAGTAGTAAGGAGACTCAAGGCAAGTTTGCCCTAGACGCCCTGGCTCAAGATTCATCCGGGCAGTTCAACTCCATCAAGCCTGCTGGAGCAAATATTCTTCGTAGGTCCCATGAAAATCATTCAGCTGCTGGCCTTTTATCTCAACGATTCTAGTTGCCAGAGACGAAACAAACTCACGATCATGGCTTACGAATATCAAAGTACCCTCGTAGTGCTCAAGCGCCAAATTTAGCGCCTCAATTGCCTCCATATCCAGATGGTTCGTCGGCTCGTCCAGCAACATAACGTTAGGCGAAGACATGATCAACTTTCCGAACAACAGCCGGTTTTTTTCGCCACCAGAGCAGACATTGACTGATTTTTTAAAATCTTCGGAGGAAAACAATAATCGGCCTAGCGTAGCGCGAACAATCTGATCATCGTGACTTTCATCGCGCCACTGGCTCATCCAGTCAAATAGATTGAGCTCTGATTGAAATACAGCGCTGGTATCCTGAGGACAGTATCCAAGGGAAGCGTTTTCTGCCCATTTTATCAAGCCATTCTCTGCCTGGAGGTCGTTCATCAGACATTTCAGAAATGTTGACTTACCGACACCATTTTCCCCGATTATAGCGAGGCGGGCACCTGCTTCAATAATCATATTCCCGTCTGTAAATAAGGTTTCATCATCAAAGCTGTGGCCAAGACCTTCCAGTGTCAGTGACAATCGGTGAAGCTTAGTCTCTTGCTCAAAACGGATATACGGACTCACCCGGCTTGAGGGTTTAATGTCAGCTAGTTCTATTTTCTCAATTTGCCGCGCTCTGGAGGTCGCCTGTCTCGCCTTTGATGCGTTAGCTGAAAACCTACTGACAAAGTGCTTAAGTTCCATTATCTGAGCTTTTTTCTTGGCATTTTCCGACTGTACTCTTTCTCGCGCATGCGTAGAGGCAATCATAAAGTCGTCATAGTTACCCGGGTAAACCTTAAGGGTTCCATAATCAATATCTGCCATGTGGGTACAAACTGCATTAAGGAAATGTCGATCGTGAGAGACAATAACCATCGTGCTCTTGCGTTCGTTTAAAGTATCTTCCAGCCAGCGGATTGTATGGATATCGAGGTTATTAGTCGGTTCATCAAGAAGAAGGATGTCCGGATCGGCAAAAAGCGCCTGCGCCAATAAAACTCGCAGCTTCCAGCCTGGGGCAACTTCACTCATCAGGCCATAGTGAAGCGACTCGTCAATACTAGCACCCGCAAGAATTCCACATGCTCGGCTCTCAGCACTGTAACCATCCAATTCGGCAAACTCGACTTCCAAGTCGGCCACTTTAATGCCATCTTCTTCTGACATTTCCGGCAACGCATAGATTCGATCTCGCTCAAGCTTTACCTTGGCCAATTTTTTGTCGCCCATAATGACAGTATCAACGACAGTAAATTCTTCATACGCGAACTGGTCTTGGCTTAGTTCACCAACACGCAAGCTTTGATCAATAGTCACATTGCCAGAACTGGGCTCGAGAGCGCCGCTCAGAATTTTCATAAATGTAGACTTACCGCAACCATTGGCGCCAATCAGTCCATATCGGTTGCCCGCGGTGAACTTGACGGAGATATTTTCAAACAAGGGCTTCGAGCCAAACTGAATAGTAACGTTTGCTGTACTGATCACACTTAATTCCTGCTATAAATTAGGTACATTTTAGGCGCCTTAATGCCGGGCTAAACTTTCAGGACGCACTATAAAATGTTGCCCATGGTGAGACAACGATGTTTTTCAACTTCCCGAGTCATTCCTATCCGCTGGTTTCTTTCGCGGTTTGCGCTTCTTATCTTTATCGCCGCTATTGGACTTTTTCTTTCGCTTCTTCTCACCCGTAGTTTGCTTACTCGACCTACTTGGTAAAGTCCTATCGTCTGAGGGCGCCTTTCGGGAAGATGGCTTTCCATCTTCCTTTACAGCTAGTCTAGAAATTTTTAGCTTCTGACCACCGATCCATACTTTCTGCAGGTCATTAAACACAGCCTTAGGCATACCCTCGGGAAGCTCAATGAAACTGAACTTATCCCTGATATCTATGTGTCCAATGTTCTCCGCATCGAGCCCGGCCTCATTAGCAATGGCGCCAACAATATTCCCCGGCTGAACTTCATGATCATGACCGACCTCGATACGGAAGCGTTCCATACCCTCGGCTAGCTTCTTTTTCGGTCGCGCCTTTCCTTTTAGTTTTCCTTCGCGTTTGAACGGCGGCTCTTCTTTCCCGGAGTCACTTCTCCTTTCTCGAGGCGCTTTTTTTTCTGACTCTAAAAGCAGGGGCTTTTCACCCATAGAAAGTTTTGCTAATGCCGCTGCAATCTCAATCGGCGTGACATTATGCTCCTGCTCGTACGATTCAAGAATACCCTGCATAAATTCAAGCGAGCCTCCCGCAAGCGTGTCCGTAATGGTCTGTTTGAACCGCGAGATTCTCTGGCTGTTCACCATTTCGGTACTTGGCAAGGTCATCGCTTCTATTTTTTTACGAGTTGCCTTTTCAATGGCGGCAAGCATTCGCTTTTCTCTCGGAGAAACAAAAAGAATTGCTTCACCTTTTCGTCCTGCCCTGCCGGTTCGACCGATGCGATGAATGTATGCTTCAGCATCGTAGGGAATGTCGTAATTAATAACGTGACTAATTCGGTCAACATCGAGACCTCGCGCGGCGACATCCGTTGCCACCAAGATATCGATACCGCCTTTTTTCAGCCGTTCTACCATTTTTTCTCGGTTTTTTTGGGGCATATCCCCATTGAGCGCCTCGGCGGCATAACCTCTTGCGGCAAGTCGTTCAGCTAGTTCGGTAGTCGCGATTTTCGTCCTGACGAAAAGCAACACAGCGTCGAATGGTTCGACTTCGAGAATTCGGGTCAAGGCGTCCAGTTTATGTAGATTGCTGACCATCCAGTAACGCTGACTTATGGACTCGGCAGTCGCGGTTTTAGCCTTAATAGAGATGTTGAGAGGATCCTTCAGATACCTTGTCGTTATCTTCTGGATTTGCTTCGGCATAGTTGCTGAAAAAAGCGCGATCTGACGATTTTCTGGGGTCTGTTCCATGATCCATTCAACATCATCAATAAAACCCATACGAAGCATTTCATCAGCCTCATCTAGCACCAGCACCCCCAGCTTTTCGAGCTTCATGGTTCCCTTTCGAATATGGTCCATCACTCTGCCTGGAGTACCCACTACCACATGAACACCACGGCGAAGCGCCCTAATCTGCCCGGAGTATTCCTGCCCACCGTAAACAGGCAAAACGTGAAAGTCTTTTAAGTGATTGGCGTAACGCTGAAAGGCCTCGGCTACCTGAATAGCCAACTCCCTTGTTGGTGTTAGCACCAACACCTGCTGATGACGACTATCAAGGTCGATATTCGCCAGTAGCGGCAACGCGAAGGCCGCTGTTTTACCCGTACCCGTCGGTGCATGCCCAAGCAAGTCCTTGCCCTCCAAAAGCGGCGGAATAGCCCCAAGCTGTATTGGAGAGGGTGTTTCATAACCGACATCTTCAAGCGCCTGAATCAATTCAGACGGCAATCCAAGCGCCTGGAAGCTTGAAACCAGTTCGGGTTTTGACATGTAGACCTCAGGAAACCAAACACCAGAAGCAGTATCTGTGGGGGCGCGAGTATAGTTTCAATATGATAAAAATCAATCTAAATCGAGAATCAGCGGGTAAAGTGATTACCTCCCCCAAGTTTTGGTCTTTGACCGCAAGACCGAAATGAAGGTGATCTCTAAAAAACCTTAAGGCCTGAAACATCCCATTGAGTGGTAAACTCTGGACGCTCACCCAAGTTGCCTATAAAAAAGTGATCCTTATAAACGCTCAAAAAAGAACGCCTCTCACATTACTGTTAGGTGTACTTTTCCTACTTGATGTTCATTTTTCTGCACTCGCCGCGGAGCCGAAAACCCAGACCAGGTTCGAGAGCGAGGTCAACGAGCAGACAAGAGCTTACACAGACCGAACTGCGGGGTTTTCGTTGAGACTCCCACAAGACTTCCGTCTGTCAAGCGAACAGCCTGGCCTCCTCTATTTTCAGTCTGCTGAACGCAGCGGCACAATGATAATTAGAACAGTTCCAGGATTATCCCTGAGCAACGTTCAGACCAGACTAAGGAATGGATTAAGTGCCCAATCCATCACGATGAAACCAACAGGGTCCCCCGAAACACTTAGACTTCAAGGCGCTCAAGGATTGATGATTGACGCTCAAGGACACATGCGAGGCAGGGAAATATCTGGAAAACTGGCGAGCATCTTTGGACCTAATGGCCAGGGCTACATGGTTCTTATCAGCTCAGTCCGCGAACACTGGCTTGGCCTTCAAAGTACCGCCGAAAAGATGCTGAGCTCTTTTAAAGTGATCAGAGCCCAGCCAGGATTCGAGCATGAAAGATGGGAATACCGCCTTTCAGGGGCTGCCCTTGTCCACTACGGCCAGCAACAAAAGTATATACGCGGAGCAGCCTACGCCGAGGTTTACCAATTTTGCCGGGATGGCACTTTTAGATCGGGGTTTAACACTGACCAGGCTCAGCTTGACGGTTGGAGACGAGATAGCTTCTCGATGGGCCTCAAAAGCAAAGGTACTTGGAGCGTCAGTTATGATGAAAACTATGCTTACCTTACTCTTACGAATAACCCCAACCCGCGCCAAATGTTCGTACTATCAGAGAGCACAGGGCGCGTCCTCATGAACAGCGTTCCCTTCCAGTTTGCGACCAATGAGCTGTGCCCCTGAACAGAACGTCTCTTGCCTTTAAAGCCACATCTACCTCTACTTAAGCAGGCTACATGGGTCAAGCTACTTTTTATTTACCTCGACACACCTTGACTATGAAAATCCGCATAATTTAATAGACGGAAGCGCAACTCTAAAATTCCGGGTCGCAGCAACCGGGCCTCGCGCCGACAAAATATTGAGAACATAGAGGACGAAGAGGTCATCAACAATGTAGCCATTAAGAAACCGAAAGGCGCAGGCATTATTGTGCTTTAACTGGCTAGGGTTCAGCACATGCCGACTTAAATAAGGGCCCTTATAGATAAAAGCCTTCGCTTGGTCAGTGACGAGCCTTGAAGTGGGCCTCTGCCTGTTTGTATATTTGTTTGAATGCTCGTGAGTCAACATCACCTTGATCAGTCAACTCATAGATTCCCTTCTCAACCCTCTGAAACCAACCATAGTGATTAGCGCTCAATATGCTTGTGGTCTTGTCCCCAGTACCAAGGCCTCTCAATATCTTAGGACTTGAAGGGCCAAGCTTCGAAAGGCAGCAGGCAATAAAGATGGCGTTTTCCCGATAGGCGGTCATTAGCGCCGTTTTAGTACTGCCGCCGACATTGTAGTCACCACTTCTGTCGGCAACTTCAGTTAGTACCGCACGCCTGTTACGGGAGTTTTTCTTTTTTTGATAGGCCATAGGATCAAATTGCTTGCTGACGAACATGCCCATTGCACCCTCGCTGACCAGCAACAGTCCGATTTCCAACTTTTTCAGGACTGTGAGCGTGCCGCGCCACTGGCGGTTTCTTTTTGTCGGAGCGGGCACTGCAACGTAGACGCTATCTGAAATTGACTGGCGCTTAGTCGCTTGAACTAAAAGCGTTAGGTTCACGCTTGTCTTGAGCTCGACGATTATTAGATCATCACCCTTGGTCGCCACGATGTCGCAGTCTTTAACTTCGCAGTTAACCTGGTAACCATGGGCTTCCAAATAGGCTTTTACCGGTGCCGACAATTCAGTTTCTAACATTCGTCAATCTTCGAAACCAAAATCTGCCGCGCCTTCAACGGGTTTCTTTGCAACACTTTTTGATTGGAGCTTTCAGCACAGGAACGGACAGGTAGCTTTTTATAATTCGACGGCCCATAACCACTTCTTTGTATCTCACACTCAGCTCCATAATCTGATAATTGTATTATGCCAGTATGTTGGCAACAAAAAGACGCCGATCGCAATCACCCCGATGAGATCACGATGTTTCCAAGATAAACCGGTAAGATTGACCACCACCTGAATTCGAGCAATATTATCTACTACGGTGAACGACTCAACAGCATCACCCACCTTTTGGGTGCAGCATTGGCGCTCGTTGGACTTGGGGCACTGCTGACGATCTCCATTCAGTCAGGTGACCCAATGTTAATGGGCTCATTTACCATCTATGGTGTCACGCTTGTGCTGCTTTTCACGATGTCTACGCTCTACCATAGCTTTCATCCGCCAAAGCTCAAAGCACTGTTCAAGTTGTTTGACCACGTTGCCATCTACACCCTGATCGCAGGCAGCTATACCCCTTTCATGCTCGTTAGCTTGGATAACACAAACGGCCGGCTAATCCTGGGGCTTGTGTGGTCCCTAGCCGTTCTTGGCATTTTTTCCGAAGTCTTTTTGAAGGGTCGTACAATTAAAGTTATACAACTGCTCATCTACCTTGGTATGGGGTGGGCATGCTCACTCGACCTTGCCGCGCTAAAAGCAGCCCTGCCCGCACCTGGATTTTCATGGGTCTTACTGGGCGGTCTTGCCTATACCTCCGGCGTTATTTTCTACATTGCTGATAAACTCGGCCGACTCAACCATGCGCACGGAATATGGCATTTTTTTGTACTGACGGGCGCAATTGCTCACTTCGTCGCCATAATTGGGTTTGTGCGCTAACCATAATCAACGCCTTTGAGGCCACCTATTGAATAATTCTGATTCGAGTAACCCTAACTCTGAGAACGCGGGCTTTAAACGGCTAGACCTGCATGCCGAGTTGCTGTCCAATCTCGACGACCTTGGCTTTCACACCATGACACCCATTCAGGCATTGTCGTTGCCTAAAATACTGGATGGCCAGGACGTGATTGCCCAGGCGCAGACCGGCTCAGGAAAAACCGCCGCCTTCGGTCTGGGAATATTGAACAAACTCAATGTCAAAAAGTTCAAGGTCCAGTGCCTCGTATTGTGTCCAACTCGAGAACTGGCGGACCAGGTCGCAAAAGAATTCAGGACGCTTGGTCGAAAGATCCACAACATAAAAGTGCTGACATTGTGCGGCGGCGCAGCATTTGGACCCCAAAAAGGTTCACTGGAACACGGTGCACATATTGTCGTTGGGACTCCAGGCAGAATTGAAGAACACCTTAGGAAAAAAAACCTCTCGTTAAAAGATTTAAAGATTTTTGTACTAGATGAAGCGGATCGAATGCTTGATATGGGTTTCGGAGAATCAATCGCAGAGATCGTTAGGTATTTACCTGTCGAAAGGCAAAATTTGTTATTTAGTGCGACATACCCCCACAACATTGTAGATCTCTCTTCTAAAGTGATGATCAACCCTCAACGAGTTGAAGCGCGCGATCAACATGACGCAAACACCATCAAACAACTGTTGTGCGAGATTACCGAAAAATCAAAACGAACCGAAGGACTGGTGAGTCTGCTACAGAAATACAAGCCCGACTCCGCCCTAGTATTCTGCAATACAAAACAGCTTACAGAGGACGTGGCGCTTGAACTGAGAAATTTGGGCTTCATTTCCCGCGCTATACACGGCGACTTGGAACAGCGAGACCGTGATAACAGGCTTGTTCAATTTTCGAACAACAGCCTTTCTATTTTAGTCGCGACTGATGTCGCCGCTCGTGGGCTAGATATTGACTCTCTAGATCTAGTGGTGAACTATCATCTGTCACGTGACCCAGAGGTCCACACACACAGAATAGGCCGCACAGGACGAGCAGGGAACGCGGGCCTAGCCTGCTCCCTATTCCATGGGAGTGAGGAATATAAAATCGAACTTCTAGAGGCTGTTGTAGAGCAGACTCTGGAACGCACCGTCGTTGGCTTGCCGGACCCTGGCTTTAGGCCTGCACAACCACTTATGACCACACTGCAAATCGACGGTGGGAAAAAACAGAAAATCAGAGCTGGTGACATATTAGGCGCACTGACTGGGAAAAACGGTATCGAGGGAAACGCTGTCGGAAAAATTCGCATCTCCGAAATGTCGGCGTATGTCGCAATCAAGCGGTCTTTTTCAAAGCAGGCACTTGCCATACTTAACGACGGAAAGATCAAAGGCCGTTCCTTTCGCGCCCGTAAAATCTAAACCACCCTCTCCCTCCTTAACAAGTACTTACGCGACTACTCGTCATCAACCCCATACATCTGTACCATTTTTCTCTACCTCGAGCAGACGATTAAGATCGTGACTGAGCACCTTCTCCACATGCAACTGCATCATATGCCTGTCAGGTGCATTAAATTTTTCAATTTCAGCCGCAAGAAGTTCAGCTGACGGTGCGGTGCCGCGCCCTAATCTGGTTAAGAAGCCCTCGGTAAATTGATGCAATAACTTCGCGTCCTGTTTGATCTCTATTTGACCTCGCAGCGTTACCTGACGACCAATATCTTTCGGATCCCATATGCAGAACGATGCAGCGGGGTTTCGGCGCCAGGCGTGGTATTTGGCGTGGTTTGCAGTCGATGTCACTGTAATAACGTTATTAACTCGTACATAGAGCATAACGGCTGAGACCGGCTGGTTATCCTTTGTAACCCAGGAGACAACCGCATGGCTAGCTTTCCCTATAAGTTCTTTAACTGCGGAGTCATCAAGAACAAATGGACTGATCTCACGTCTTGCGAACCAGACAGGTCGATTAGGTTTATCTTTCATAGTCGGTTGTCCTAAACAGGAAAAGAAGAAACAAATTCAACGACGAGCGCTAAGCTTCATCCAAACAGCCAAAGCACTACGCTGGATTGGCAAAGGTCTGCTTCGTTTTATAAGGTTACGCTATTAATCAGGAGACAAAATGAATTCCGTGACACTCACGGACGCATAACTTTCCG
>MDSY01113585.1_pt1 | contig 11737 bp, 4 predicted proteins | sample 811131 | NCBI WGS metagenome assembly MDSY01 (sample SAMN05326643, study PRJNA326480) | marine metagenome | isolation source: seawater | place: Atlantic Ocean: South West | collected 2010
GGGGGGGGGGGGGGGCGAAGTGACAGATGAGGGGAATGGGGTGTGAGACTTGCGGCGTCAGACTTGCGGTGTGAGACTTGAGGCGTCAGACTTGCGGCGTGAGACTTTCGGCGTGAGACTTGCGGCGTGAGACTTGCGGCGTGAGACTTGCGGCGTGAGACTTGCGGCGTGAGACTTGCAGCGTGAGACTTGCAGCGTGAGACTTGCCTGAACAATGCCTTGCTGGAGAGGATGCCTGTGTCGGATTCGAGGGCGATGCGATCAGGGTCGATGGGTGGTGCAAGGCGATCAACGGCAGTGGCACGCTTCCGATTCGCCCACATATGTGAGAGCACCAGAGCCACTTTTGCCTTGAGAACGTAGATCTGGTCGGTCTGGTCAAGGGAGATCTGGAGCTCGGCAGGCTCGTCGAGCTCGTCGGTGAAAACGTCGTCGAGGAGGATCTTGACGACGGCGGTCGACGTGAAATTACGAAGCAGCTGACTCTCCATCAGCTTGCGGCGACACGCCGGGCTCCCATCAGTTGAGCCCGACGGCTCCTGCGCGGCCATTTTGCGCCAAAATGTAGTCCAAAATACACATACTAGGTGTAACACTACCTACCTAATCTTTTTGGACTTTCCTATGGCTCCAATTAAAAAGGTCCAATTAAAAAGCCGAAGAATCGTGCCGAAACAGAACGGGGGACACGCGGGAAATGAACCAGCCCCTCCTCGACACGGCGACGCGCGCGGAGCAGCGTGAGGCCATCATCGCGGACCTGCGCTCGGACATCGCCGTCGATGCCTACGTTGACTACGTGCGCGACACGGCCCCCTCGCGCAAGGCGATGAGGATCGCTGGACTCGTCATTGCAGCCGCCGGCCTCTTCTTTTTCGGTGGCGTTTCCGGCTTCGGATATGCGACTGTGAGGGACGAGGCGCACATGCCGCTCACGTGCACAGGAGAGGCCACCGAATCGAAAATCAGCATCGACGAGTCCTGCGCCCGCATCGAGGCGTTTGCAGGCGGCGCCGGCGCTCGCCGGCGGCTCACTGCGATGAAGTCACAATATTCGTGCCTGCCGCACTACCGCATCCCGATCACGGGCACCGACGGCAAGGTGACGTTCGCCTACCACGCGACCACCGACATTGCCCGCGGCGGCTCCCACAAGCTCGCAGTCATCGTCATGCACGGCGCTTACCGAGATGCGGACAATTACTTTTGCATGATGCACTCCCTCATGAAGAAGCAGCCATACCGCGATCCCAAGGACATTGTGGTCATCTCCCCGGACTTCAATTACGCCAACGACGAGGGCGTCGTTCCCACCGACGCCTTCTGGAACTCCTCGAAGCCATGGGGCGACTGGCGTGCCGGCGCAGAGTCGTCGCCAGAGAGCGGCGGCGGACAGACGGTTTCCGCCTACCACGTGATGGACACGCTGGTGATGGCGCTGAACAACACGGCCTTCTGGCCGCAGATGGACGAGGTTGCGATCGTCGGCCACTCCGCCGGCGGCCAATTTGTCCAGCGCTGGGCGGTGATGACCAACCTACCGCCCAAGATTCCAGGGCTCGACATTCGGTTCGTGATTGCAAACCCGAGCTCCTTTGCATACTTCACCAAGGAGCGTCTCAAGTACTCGTGCGGCACGTGCGCCTGCTCGACCAAGGAGTGCGAGTGCGACGGCGAGTGCACAAATGAGCAAGATCAGCTCCAAGGTGGCAAGGGCATCTTCGCCACGCCCGTCAAGGGCTTCTCGAAGGCGGATTCGAAGGAGTTTGTGTGCGGCAACCGCCGGTACGACAACTGGCCGTATGGGCTCTCTGGACGGTGGGGGTACACGGCGGCGCGGGACATGAAGGAGGCGCTCGCGCAGTATGCCGAGCGCGACATCGTCTACCTCAACGGCCAGAACGACACCTGCAACGACATGCTACCCACGTGCAACAGCGACTGCTGGATGGTGAACAATGTCGAGGCGCCGTGCTTCCGTAACCGGATGGACGCCCGTTGCCCAGCGATGCTCCAGGGCCCGTGGCGCAAGGTGCGCGGGATGCAGTACATGCAGTTCCTCGAGAACTACTACGGCAAGCCCGTCCACCAGTATGCGCTTGTCAATGGCGTCGGCCACAATGCGACGGGCATCTTCTTCTCGTCGACGGCGCTCAAGCACATATTCGACCTCGAAGATGAGGAGGTGGACGCGCACCCTCAGATGCTCCAGAAGCTCGTGCAGGAGTACCCCAACATTCTCGCGCACATCACAAGCCAGCCTGACGAAGATGAGGCCGACGATCCTGAATACGCTGATGAATGATGATGAATCAGCTCGCGCAAGCCAACCAAATATACATAGCGCGTACCACTGCCACTAGGATTTTGCAGTCTAGGATCCCGCCATTCTCGCGCACATCACAAGCCAGGCTGGCGAAGATGAGGCCGACGATCCTGAGGATGCTGATGAATTTAGAATTATGATGCATGATGATGAATGAGCTCGTGCGAGCCAACCAAGTATTGCAGGATGGTGGTCAATTGTATCTTGAACCATGTAACAATATGGACAGAACTACTTTGGATAAATGCATTTGGATTTGCATTTGGCTTTACACGACGCATGTCCGTCACCGTCGCCTTTAAGTATACTGTAATCATACCGATACCTCTACGTGATAACTAAAACTTGAACTTTAATTATTTACTATGTGACACGTCACTATCGGACTATAGGAACCTGTTCCTATTACTTCTAAATTACTACATTTACATACGTATATACGTATATAGGATTCATACATGAGCATCGGAGGTATGCCGGTATATGCATATGACTCAACGTGTGAAAGCAAAGGCAGGATGTGTGGCCTTGGTCGGATGGGCAGGTGTTTTCATGGTGGCGTCGGCGCCTTTGCTTGCCATCTCTCGGCTCGCAGCGTAGCTTGACTTGAGTACGCCGCCGCCGCTAGAGGGCGGCATCTTGCTATCGCCACAGGGAGTGAACTTGACACACCTCGCCGCTTGCTCCTCAGCAGCGTGCCGTCGCTCAGAGGGAGGGAAGGAGAGAGAGGCGATCAAGTCCTCCGCTTCATTCTCAGCCGAGCTGCATCGCTTACTCGTCGCGATGGCAGCCGCGCGAGGCGACGGTGTATGCCCGTACAAATGCGCGTACGGGTCAAGAGGAAATGTGGGCGTTGGCGTGTGGGGAGTCGGGAACGGCGCACGGCCCCCTTTGATCACATCAGCATGAGAGCCTCTGCCGGTGGGCGTCGCCCCAGCTACTCGGACCGCAGCGGGGCGGACCGCAGCGGTGCGCGCGCGAACTAGCGCGAGCTCCTCCTCGAGCGCTTCGACGCTCGCGAGGCGATGCGCCGAGTGAGTCCTCTGAGACCTCTGCTGCGGCCGGAAGGGGCTCTCGAGCATCTCCGCCGCGTCCCGCAGCCAAAGCAGCTCCGGCTCTTGCTCTTCCTCCCGCTGCTCCTTGAGCTGTTGCCCCTTTTCAAGTGGCAACGGCTCCGACGGCGTGGGCTCGGCGCATACGGCTCTCAGTTGGGCCTCGGCGAGGGAGGCGCGCTCTATGACCACGCCGAGTTCGTACGCGTGGCTTGTCTGTGCCGCCTCGAGCGACATGGTCGAATGCGCCACCTCTGCGTCGATCTGCTTGCGCATGGCCGCAGCCGCCACCCTGAGCTCGCTACACTCGGCGTCCGCTTTCACCTCGCGCGATCTCGACTCATCAAGATGAGATCTCGCAGCCTCGAGCTCATGCTCAGCTCTCTGGCACTCGATCCGCCAGCGTTGAACCTCACGACCCTCCTCCTCCAACGATGCGAGGCGCGCACGCTCCAGCTCGAGCTGATGCTCGATCTCCACTAGCTGTTGACGCTCCGCCTGCCGCTCGTGTGCCTCCTGCTCTGCTCGAGACTCGGCGGCCTCTAGACGTTCGCGGAGTGTGCGCACCTCGCCCGCGGCGGCCGCCGCCTCAGCCGCAGCGGCGGCGGCGCCATCGTCGGCTTGGCTCGCAGCCGCGCGCGCGCGAGCCGCCTCTGCATTCGCGGCGGCAGCGTCGACCCGTGCCCGCGCCTCGGCGACAGCTGCCTCGGCCGCCTCATTCAGCGCGCGCTCGAGCTGCGCCGAGTGCTCCGTGACGAGCTCGTCGGCTTGCCGTGTGGCCTCCGCCACCCTCGCCTCCGCAGCCTTCAACTCGCGCTCCGTGTGCGAAGCCTCGAGCTGCCGCCGCCGCTCCGCTGCCAACCCGAGCTCCTCGTTTCGCTTGGCGAGCAGTGTCTCGAGCTCGAGGTTTCGGCCGAGAGCCTTGGCCAACTGGCGCTGAGCCGCAGCCTCTCGCAACTCACTCGCGCCACTCTGCCGCCGCTCGCTCCAAAGCTCCTCTTCGGTCTGCTCGAGCTGCCGACGCACCTCGGCGGTGACGCCACGCTCAGAGTGAACATCGGCCTCGCGCACGGCGAGCTCATTGCGTAGGAGGCCCTCAGTCGAGCCAAAGAAGTCGCAGATGAGCCGCTCGCGACCCTCGCTCGCCGCCGAGGCCGCCGAGGCCGCCGAGGCCGCCGCCGCCTCCCGCGTTGCTGCGCGCGCATCGCGCAGCACGCGCGTGACCAACCTCCATGTGCCGAGCGCGCGCGTCTCGTCGCGACGCGCCTCAGGTGCCCTCGCGGCATGCGCCGCCGCAAGCGCGAGCCGTGCGCGTGCACCGCGGCGCGAGTCGGCGCACGCAAGCAATCTGAGGAGCGCCGATGCCATCTCGCGCCTCTGAGCGTCGGCGACACGTTGGAGTGCGAGCTGCTCGCGGAAGCCGAAGGCAAGGAGGCCTTCGCGGGAGCTGGCGGCGTCATGTCGCCAGCGGATCATGGCAGAACGACAAGATCTCTGGCTCGCGTGGTGTGCAGCACTCGTGGCGCGGGTGTGCGACGCACGCTCCGCTGCGCACGTTGTCCTCCAGAGTGAGAACGAGCGACTGGTGAGCATGCGCGTCACGGCGGCCGCATCGTGGTGTCTCTGAGCCATCGCCTGGCGCTTGCTCGCCGAGCGTGCTCGCCAGCGCATCAGGCTAGATCCTCGCAGTGTGAGGAGCGAGAGCTCGCGCAGCAGCTTCTCCTTGGCCGTCACACACCACGTATTGAACGCCACTCTGCGCTGCCTTGCCGAAGACATCTCGGAGGAATAGTCCATGGCGTATCTGACGGCCGCGGCGTGCTGCGCCGATGTCGCCCAGATCTCAAGTGCGGCGCGCATCTGGCGAGGCTCCCGCGTGCCGTTGGCCCAGCGCAGCGCGAGTCGCCTCGGCAGCGCGCCACCGCCCTTGACTCCCGCGTGCAGGCGAAGCGCCGCGAGAGCGCGAGCCGACGCCGCGCGAGCCGCGCGGCGCACCCTATACGCGCTCCACTCAGACACGAGACGCCGTTGCTCGGGCGGTGTCCCCGTTCGATGAAGTCGGACGAAAGCCGTGCGTAGCGCGCGAGCACGCGCCATCCGGTGGCCGACCGCTGCGGCCGCCCCCGCGCGTAGGAAGGACCGTGCCCCGCTCTTGAGACGGCGGCGAACCATCAGCTCACTCACGTGATCGAGCAGTCGCGATCGGGTCTCGTCAAGCGCGGCCTCGTGTGCGGCGTGCGCTGCCGAGGCATCCGCCTCGTGCGCCGCCTTGGCCGCCGCGCCATACGACTCGGCCGCCAAGAGCTCAGAGCGCAGCACGTCTCCTTGTGCCTCCTGCCGCACATCGAGCTTCGCGTGCGCGCTGGACATCTTCTCGGCGAGGGCTCGCCGCGCCTGCTGCGCTTCCGCATGCGCCTGCTCCGAGCGGTTCTCGGTCGCTCCGAGCTGCTCCGCCAGTGCCGCCAGCTCCCTGCGCAGCCGACCCTCTGTCTCCGCCGCGGCGCGCGATTCGGCCTCGCGCTCGGCAAGCGCCTCGCTCGCCCCCTCGGTCAGATCGACGCGCGCCGCATCCGCTGCAACGCCGTAGCGCTCGGCCTCGGCGAGCTCGAGGCGAAGGAGCTGCTGCTGAGCATCTTGCCGTGCGTCGTGCTCCGAGAGCGAGCGGACGAGCGCCTCTTCGAGCTCTCGCACCTTGTGCTGCGTCTCCAACTGCGCGAGGCGTGTCTCCTCCCGCGCCTTTGCCGCGTCCGACTCCGCCAAAGCAAGCTGCTCCGACACGGCCTCGAGCTGCTGGCGGAGGCGGGCCTCTGCAGCAGTCGCCCTGAAGACGCTCTCGCCCGTCCTCCGCACCTTGGCAGCAAGTGCCTCCACCTCCTTGTGGAGCCTGCTCTCTGACTCCACTGCAGCAATCAGCTCGTCTTCGCGCTCGCGCAGTGTCAGCTGTGCCTCCTCCAGCGCCTGCGCCTGCTGGGCAGCCGCGCCAGCCGCCGCCGCCACCGCCGCCGCCGCCGCCGCCTCCGCCGACACCGCCTCCGCCGACACCGCCTCCGCCTTGCTCGTCGCTTGGGCAGCGGCAAGCTTGCCGATGCAATCGATCCGCTCCCGAGATTGCTTGAGCGCGTGATCGGCCGCCGCGCGCGCCTCCTCGGCGATCGAAGATGCCGCTTCGGCTGCCGCTTCAGCTGCCGAGCGTAAGCTTCTCTCGCTCTCGAGTGCCGTCTCGCCCTCTGCGAGCGCGAGCAGTAGTGACGCCCGCTCGGCATTCGCCGCCTGGAGCAATGACACGTGCTTGGCCTCAGCCGCCTCCATTGAGAGCAAGAGCTCTGCCTGCTCCACCTTGGCTGCCTCGACTGCTAGCGCCGCCTCGACCGCCGCGTTCCCAGCAGCGCCCTCGCTCGCTGCGGCGGCCTCTGCTGTTGCACGAGCCTCTGCCTCGGCCAACGCGGCCTCGGCCCGCTTCCGCTCATCGACCTCATCAGCCAGCCTCCTTTCCGTCGCTTCTAACCGCTCAGCCACCGCTGACTCGCGAAGAGGCAGCGCCCACTCAAGCTCTCCGATGCGTGCGTCCGCAGCGCGTTCGGTCGCCACGGCACGCTCCTCTGCGGCGCGTTCCCTCGCGACGACATGACGCATCGCTCCCTCTGCGTCGGCCACTTCGACGAGCAACGATGCCTTCTCCGCAGTGAGCGCCTGAAGGAGTGATAGCTGCTCCGACTGCAGCAATGCCGCCTGCTGAGTCTTGGATGCATGGGCCGCCTCGAGGAGTGACGCCTCCGCACGCGCCGACTGGACCGAGAGCAGCAGCTCTGCCCGCTCCGTCGCCGCCGCCTCGAGCGCCGCCTCGAGCGCCGCCTCGGCATTGGTGATGCGCTCGCTCGTGACCGCAGCATCTGCCGCCGCCGCCGCCCGCGTCGCCTCCCATGCCGCCTCATCCCGCTCCCGCGCGGCAAGTACCTCGGCAAGTCGGCTTTCTGTCGCCTGCAAACGCTCGGCCGTAGCAGCGGCTGCCGCCGCGACTGCAGTTCCCGCCGCCGCGACGAGAGCCTCTGCGGATGACGCGACGGCCGCTTGGCGGGTCGAATCGCTTCTGAGCAGCGCCGCCTCAAGCTCGGCGATGCGTGCCTCCGCAGCCCGCTCCGTGACGCGCCCGGCCACCGCGGTCTCTGCCGAAGGAGCCGCTCCTGCCGCCGCTCCTGCCGCCGCTCCTGCCGCCGCTCCTGCCACCGCTCCTGCCACCGCTCCTGCCGCCGCCTCATCAGCTCTTTGCCTAGTCTGTGATGCCTTCTCCGCCTTGCGTGCTGCCATTTGTGAGGCAGCGTCAGCACAGCGTACCGCTACTTGTGAGGCGGCGTGCACGCAGTGCGCTGCTATTTGTGAGGCAGCGTCCACACGGTGTGCTGCGACGCCTCGCTCGGACGAGTCGATGGACGAGTGGATCGCAGCCGCCCACTCGTCATGCGCATCTCTCTCGTCATGCGCATCTCTCTCGGCATGCGCATCTCTCTCCGCCTCAGCAATCGCGAGGCACAGGCTCTGGATGGTGGCAGCAGCGACCGCAGACGTCTCGGGCGCTCCGGCCCTCTGTAACGCATCTAGACCGTGTGGTGGCTCCACCACATCTCGTGGCTCTCTTTGTGCCTCCGTTTGACACGCCTCCGTTTGACACGCCTCCGTTTGATACGCCTCCGTTTGACCCCCCTCCGTTTGACGGCGCTCCATCTGACCAGCGTCCTCTTGATCCGCCACTTTCGCGCGCGCCTTCTCAGCGACGAGCTCAGCTGCGGCGAGCTCAGACGAGATGAGAACCAGCTCGAGCTGATGCTCTTTTCGGTGCGGCACGCTCGCCGCGGCGTGCGCGGCTGCCTCTGCGACTGCCTCTGCGACTGCCGCATCGGCGCGTTCCGACGCGGTGCGCGCCGCCGCGCGCATCGCCGCCGCCTGCGCCGCACTCGACGCCGACTGCTCCACCGCGCGCCTCTCGAGCGTCTCGCTCGCGTGGAGCTGCTTACGGAGCTGTGAGATCTGGCGCCTCTGCGCCGCGTGCGCATGGGTGAGCGCCTCGGCTTCGATGGAAGCCTTGGCACGCCCCATGGCCTCTGTAGCCGCGTCCGCTGCGGCCGCCCTCACCGCCGCCTCACCGCTCGCAATCGCGTCCGTCAGCTTCTGGTCGAGAGCGATCGCCTCGTCTTGGAGAGACTCAGTCTCGGCGGCATGTGTTCGGAGGACACGAGCGGCGGTCGTCTCGACGAGGACTGCCTCACGCGTTGCCGATGCAGCAGCAGCAGCCTCCGCAGCAGCAGCAGCCGCCTCCGCAGCAGCAGCGGCCTCCGCAGACGCCTCCTCGTGCGCCGCTCTCACCGTAGCCTCCGCCTCCGATCGCGTCGCCTCGACCGCCGCCGCCGCCTCCACTCGTGTCGTGTCCGCCTCGACCGCCGCGGCCTCTGCTCGGGCGTGGGCAGCGTCGGCGGCGGCGGTGGCGGCCGCGGCGGCGTGCGTGGCGGCCCGGAGCGCCCGCTCCGCCACCTCAACCTGATCGTCAGCCTCACCCAGCCCCGTGCCCAGCAGCGCCACCTGCATCGCCGCGATCGCGCGGCATTCTTCTGCGTCCGTGTGCAGTTGGATGAGCCGCTCCGAATGAGCGTCCTCCTGCTGGGCGCGGAGGTGGATGAGGTGCTTCTGCTTGCCCAGTGAGCTCAGGTGGCGCTTGCGCTCCTCCACCAGCTCGGCGCGCAGCGCACAGAGCGCTCTGTCGGGTGCGGCGCCAACGGCCGGTGCGGTGCCAACGGCCGCGGAGCTCGATGCGGCGGCTGGCGACGATCGATGCGTGCTGCTGCTGCGCTGGTTGGCGTCCGCGAGGGGCGCTGGGGTGAGTGGAAGAGAGCGCTCCTCCTCGATCGACTTGAGCGCCACGCGCAGTCCGTCGCCCGACTCGCGAGAGAGCTGCAGCAGCGCCTGCAGCTCGGCTTGACTCGAGTGCCCCGGCGGCGAGGGCCCCGGCGGCGAGTGCCCCAGCGGCGAGTGCCCCGGCGGCGAGAGGGCGCTCTCGCGGCTGCTCTGCTCGTGGGCGCGCACGCGGCCATTGAGGAGCTCGAGGAGGCGGAGCGCTGGCGACTCCGCCGCCGCCGGCTCCGAGACCACCTCCCGCAGCCTCGCACCAGGCGAGGCTGCGACGCATCGCGCCTCAACCATCTCAAGGCGCGGGAACAGAGCAATTTCGTGCCAACAAAATACCCCAAAATAACAGACTTTTTAAATTCGGGCCTCGTATTTTATTTTTTTTTCTACACAAAATCATCAAAAAACCTCGAGATTCGTAGAGCTTCGCCTTCCAAATGCTGGCCGGCCCGCTCCTCGCGGCGGCGGCGCTGTTGCATGGGTGGACACCTCTAGCGGGGCGGGGGCGTGTATCTACGGGAACCATCGCTGCAGCTGCGCCCGGCGCCCACAGCGTCGCTGCCGAGATTGTCATGGAACGCTTCGGGGGCACTGTGGCTGAAGCGACCGCAATGGAGGCCAAGCTGCAGAAGCGCACGGTACGGCGCGTGCGCGCGGAGGCGACGTTTGGCGAGCTGAAGCAGCGGCTCCGTCTCAGCGAGGATGAGCTGAAGAAGGTCATCCTCCGCCAACCCTCGGTCCTCGGCTACAGCTACGAGAATAAGCTCTCCCCATCGCTCACCTCTCTCCAGCAACGGCTGAGCCTCAGTGATGCGCAGCTCAAGAAGGTGGTGCTCTCGCTGCCGGCGGTGCTCGGGTATAGCTACGAATCCAATCTCGCACCCTCGCTCGCTTCACTCCAACAGCGCCTCCACCTGAGCAATCCCGAGCTGAAGAAGCTCATCGTGCGGCTGCCTGCGCTCCTTGGGTTGAGCTACGCATCCAACATTGAGCCTTCTCTGGTGGCCTTGGAAGATCGGCTGAGCTTGAGCGAGGAGGAGCTGAAACGGCTCGTCCTACGCCTCCCCACTGTCATCGCTCTCAGCTACGAGGCCAACATCCAACCGAAGCTTCTGGCGATCCAGCAGCGCCTTGGCCTCTCAGATGCCGAGCTCAAAAAGCTCATCCTACGCTTACCCGCGGTGCTCAGCTATTCGTACGAGGCGAACATCACGCCGTCGCTCGCGCGGCTTCAGCAGCGCCTCGGCCTCACCGATCTCGAGCTCAAGAAGGTGGTCACACGCTCACCCTCGGTGCTCAGCTATAGCTATGCGGAGAATCTGGCGCCGTCGCTCGCCGCGCTGCAGCAGCGGCTCGGGCTGAGCGAAGATGAGCTGAAGAAGGTGATCGTGCGGTTTCCAACGGTTCTTGGGCTGAGCTACGATAGCAACCTCGCCCCTTCGCTCGCCGCCCTCCAGAAACGCCTCCGCCTCAGCGAGGAGGGCTTAAGGAAGGTTGTCATGCGGCTGCCGCAGGTTCTCAGCTATAGCTATGAGGCGAACCTCGCGCCAAAGATACAATTCCTCGAGGAGGAGCTCGAGCTCTCGACACGGGCGCTGGGGGAGAAGGTGCTCGCTCAGCCTGCCCTCCTCAGCTGCAGCCTCGAGCACCGATACCGCCCACGACTCGCGCGGTGCAAGGCAGCCGGCAAGCCGGTACGGCTGGTGATTGACCGAGTCACGCTCGCCGATGACAGCTTCGAAAGGCTGATGAAAGTGAGCTGACGGGACGAGGGAGGGGGTGATCCTGGAGGTGAATGGAGCTCGCGCTGGTCGAGTCACTCATCAGATGCTACTGCATGGTCCGATGGTGTCAGTTCAAGTTGATAGTTCGACGTTCGAGTCAGTCCAAAGTCGTCATGTCATATGTTGGATGATGGAATTCTCATATTGCTCATTTGAATTTTCAAAGTGAAGGTTAGAGCTCTTGTAAGAATATACATATATCTACATATATCTACAATCGAGTCTTCTTTTAAATGTCGTGATGCTGACTTGTCGTCATGCATTATGATTCTCGAGCGCGCCCAAATACAGCTACTAGAACTTGAGCGCCGCTAGAGAGCCTTTGCACGCCCAGTACCGAGCTCCGTGCTCTCAAAGGCTCGGGCTACTTCGTGCGCTCGCACCGGGAGGAGCAGATGCGATGCCATCCCCTCGCATCGAAAGACCTCTTGTGCGGCGGTGCAGAAGCTGGTGGCGTCTATCGGTGCTTCGCCCGTGCCATGGTTGCGCAGCCAGCGCGGGTGTGCGCCGGAGCACACTTGTAGCCGGATGCAGTGGCCCGCCTTGAAGTGGTACGCCGTGGCACCTAATCGGAACCTCAGCTGCACGTACCCAGTGCCGCCGCCTCCCTCTGCAATCGAGACCCCCCTGATCGAGACGCCGCGCCCCTCCGTCCCCCCCTCCGTCCCCCCCTCCGTCGA
>MDSY01144330.1_pt1 | contig 11737 bp, 20 predicted proteins | sample 811131 | NCBI WGS metagenome assembly MDSY01 (sample SAMN05326643, study PRJNA326480) | marine metagenome | isolation source: seawater | place: Atlantic Ocean: South West | collected 2010
ATATTTGCCCTGATAAAAGTCATTATTAATTTTACAAATCCAAGGACTAGAACTTACTCTATCCATAACAACAACAGAATGTTCTCTAGATTCACAATCCCAAGGCTGTGCTAAATGGTCTTCCATAGGTAATGCCCATTCTTCAACAGGAATATCTGCAACTAAAGCTTGTATCGGCATTCTTGCCCACATAGCTCCACCATGCACATTAGGCATATCTTCTTCACCATCTATCTCGCAACCTGTAAATACAACCTGAAAACTTAAAGACCTGTCAGGTATAGTATTGACTGCTATCGCCAAGGCGTGAATAAATTCACCATGATATCTTTGATGATTGCAAGTAAATTCTTTTCTCACCCAACATTTGAATTGAGGTATGTTTGATATTAAATACGCCACAATATTTAATCCTTTTATTTATATCCACCACCAGCCTTTTTATAAGCTTTGGCTAACATTTGTGCTTTACGAGCTGACCATTGTCCAGGTTTGCCTCCTTTGCCACCAGCTTTAATTCTATTAAATATACGTTTTCTCATTCCAGGTTTTGTATAATTACCTGCTTCATTAACTCTTGATTTCTTTTTTGCTCTACTCATCCTACAAACCTTGATGCTATTAATGATACTAATATGAAAGGATATACTCCCCATATTATAGTTTCTAATTTATCAAATCTTTTAGAGCCAGCTTCTAACCTAGCATCTATGCTTTTATAGATTAGTTTACATTCTTTTTCATGCGATTCAATCGCATTTAAAGCATCTTTAGCTGTCGCCATCTTTTTCTTTGGTGCTGGCTATTTCTTTAGCTCTGCCAATATTTAAAGCACAAAAGTCTATAACCTTATAAAGTTTAGCCAACCATTTATCTCCGCTAGGAGTTGGAGTTACAGCAGCTATAAAAGAAGCTATAGCTATAATTGCTGTTACCCACATAAATAAATTAATCCACATCATTTTCTTTCTCCTTTTATGAATTAGCTGAAATATAGGCTTTGCCTGTTGTAATAGCATCAGAACAAGTAGTCTTTTTACTTGAAGATGAACCCACTATATTAGGTGTAGGGTCATCTGAATCAACAGGTTGATAAGCTAATATAGTTTCTAAATGGTCTACATTACGTTGTATCAATTCATTTATTTCAGCTTGTGACATTTCTGTATCTGTATCTGCTGTACCGCCAATGTGTGTTGACCTTTTGCCATTAGTATTAACATCATTTATAACTGTAGCACTATCCTCTGCTGCTGTTAGACATTGTGTTACTGTTTGTGACATATTATTCTCCTTTTATTGTTTTTCTAATTCTTCAACTTTAGCAGAAAGTTCTTGTACTGCTTTTACTAATATTGGTACAAATTTTTCATATTGCAAAGCATATTGTTTGCCATCATCTGATAAGCTAGTAGTTAGATTAGTTTTATCAGATAGATTATGATTTATTGACTTTTCTAAAGCTACTACATCTTGTGCTTTGAAACCCACATCTAACCAATCTTCTTTGTGTGTACCATCATGTATAATACTATTCAAATCTGCATCAGGGTTTGCATCCCAATCTATATACTTATGTCTTTTATCCCAATAGTAAGTATAGGGTGTTAATTGATTTACAAAATCTAAGCCAGCAGTTAAAGGTTGAAAGTCTGTTTTGTCTCTTTCATCAGATGCAACAGTTATTGATACTTGTGCATTTATTTTAGAGTGGTCGCCATTACCTAAAGTAACCTCGTTATTACCAGATGTTAAAGAACCTCCAGGTGAACCTGAGTTACCAGAACTTGTACCAAGCATTAAAAGATTACCACCAGTACTTACCTCTCTTCCAGCTTGTTTACCTATTGCTACGTTATTACTTCCTGTAGTACCATTTTCTAGTGCTTCAACTCCGACTGCAACATTGCCAGAACCAGTTGTGTAATCAAGTGCTGCTGCTCTACCTACTCCAACATTATCAGTACCAGTTGTTAGTTTACCCAATGATTCATACCCACAAGCAGTATTATTATTTCCTGTGGTATTAGCATCAAGGGCTGCTGCTCCAAAAGCTGCGTTTTGCGCACCTGTAGTATTGGCTATCATTGCTCCTGCTCCCACAGCCGTATTGTTATTTGCAGTTGTATTGCCACCTAAAGCGTTTACACCCATAGCTACGTTATATGAGCCAGTTGTATTAGCATCCATCGCTAGATAACCAAAAGCATTATTTTCTGTTCCAGTTGTATTTAGATACAAGGCTCTTCTACCAAATGCTTGATTACTAGATGCAGTTGTATTTTCTTGTAATGCCGATACACCTACTGCTGTATTTAAAGCACCTGTTGTATTTGCATATAAAGCAAACTTACCTACTGCGGTGTTGTCGTCTGCTGTCGTAGCTGCTGATAAAGCAGCATCACCTATGCCTGTATTTCGTGCGCCTGTTGTATTTAATCCTAACGCACCTTGACCCATTGCAACATTATCTTCTCCAGTCGTATTGGCTTGTAAAGTTGACTTACCAATTCCTACGTTGCCAGAAGCAGTTGTATTAGAATCTAAAGCACCATAACCAATAGCTACATTATCACTTCCTGTTGTATTTGCTTCTAAAGAAGTTCTTCCTAAAGCTACATTATTAGTTCCTGTTGTTGTACCAAGTCCTGCATAAGCCCCTACAAAAGTATTAGCACCTCCTGTAGTAATTGCAGCACCTGCATTGCTTCCAACTGCTGTATTTTCTGCTGCTGTCGTATTTGCATTTAAAGCAGATTTACCTACTGCTAAGTTATCATCTCCCGAAGTTAAAGCTGCAAAAACATCAACTCCAACTCCTGTATTATTATTAGCAGCATCAATAGTACCTGTGGTTGTGTCTCCAATCATAAAAGAAGCTGTACCAAAAGTTTTGTAGTTAAATGCCGAACCATTAATAGTTAATGCATCTGTTTCTGTAGTTCCGTCTACGTCTAAGTCTCCGTTGAAATCACCATTACCTGTAAGTGTTAAATTACCACCTACGGAGGCATCATCTGTAACTGTTAAATCGTCTTGTACTTTTAAGTCAACAGCAGAAATACTGGCTAGAGCATCTACGACAGCAGCTCCAGAGCCAGCACCATCAGAATAAACAATTTTCGTATCGCCAGCAGGTATAGTTATATTTGCACCTGAACCTTGACTTATAATTATATTTTGAGAACCACTTGTTCCGTTTTCAATAAACCAAAGTTTAGATACTGTATTTGGACCAATAGTTATAGTACAGGCTGAATCTAATGTGCCTGTATATTTTAAAAATATTGACCTACCAGGGTCAGTAGCACCATCTGCTATTGTGGTTGTATGAGTATCTGCATTGGTAGTAATAGCTTCTGTGCCAAAGCTAAACGCTTCAGCTATCAACTCAAGGTTAGTATTAGTACTTGTACCCCAAGTTCCTGATTCATCACCAGTTGCTATTTCCTTTAATCTAAGGTCATTTACATAAGTTGCCATTTTTTTCCTCTAATAAAATTATAAATAATTAAGCTACATCTTGCCAATTAGGTGTCTGTGTTGTTGAAACTTCACTATAATTAGGTGTCTGTGATTCATCCACCAATCCCCAAACATTGACTATTGTTGTTGCTCCAGTACCTTCTACTCCAGTTGGCACAACTACAGCCTTATTTATAGTGGTTACACTACCTAATTCTCCAGTTGCTGAAACACCTGTAACGTCTAAATTATTATTACAAGTAACAACCTCATCACCTAAAGCTAATGTTGAAGCTACTGCACTTACACCTACTACTGCTACTGCTTGTACTACTACTGTTCCTTGTGCTGTAGTTCCTGCGTTGCCTGTTACTTCTGTTAATGCTCCTGCTAAAACAGTTTCTGAACCTAAAGATGTTGTGCCTGCATTTCCTGTAACAGTAACATTAGCAGCACAAGAAACGCTTTCATCACCAAGACCAGAAGTAGAAGTTACAGCAGATACACCTTGTACCGCTTCACCTATAACTACCGAATTGCCTACAGCACTTACAGCAGCATTTCCTGATACACTTACTGTAGCTTCAGCTACAATAATTTCACTACCTAATGCAGATGTTCCAGCATTTCCAGTAGGTGTTACCAAAGATGTAGCTACTACAGTTTCGCTTCCTAAAGCAGATGTAGCTGCTATTCCTGTAACTGCTATTAAAGATTTAGCAATTACAGTTTCGTCACCTAATGCAGATGTACCAGCAGAACCTGTAACACTTACAGTTACACTAACTGATGCAGGCTGACCCCAAGGACCTTCGCCCCAGCCAGCTCGACCCCATCCAACCGACATTTATTAAGCTATTCTAATAATTGCGTTTGATGCGTCTGCTGTTGGAAATTGAATTGTAAAGTCGCCATTGGTAGATGTTTTGTCACCACCAAATGCCAATACACATACTGCTGGGTCGCCTGATGCTGAGTCATTAAATATTAATGCTCCATTAGCAGTAATGGTTGCAGAACTAAATGTTAAATCTGCAAAATCTGTAAACGCAGTTGTGCTTGATGTAGTAGGGTCTACTCTAGTTAGAGAAGCTCCTTTTGCTGTGTAATTAGTTCCACTAGCTTCATTAGAAGTAGTGTAGGCAGTAGTACCTGCTCCCAATGACGCACTACTAGTATACAATGCTAGATTAAATGTACTACCGCCCGAATTTTTAAAATTATGCACACCTTCCAAAAGTTCTTTTTTGAAAGAAGTACACATTGCTTGTGATATTGCCATTACAGCCTCCTTATAATATCTGCCATTTCTTTGTGACCTTGTTTCTCTAGCATACCTGCTACTGTCGACCTGTCACTTAAAATAGCTTGTTTTATATAAATTAAAATAACCTTTTCTATTTGCTCTTTAAAAGCTTCTGCCTGTGCTTTAACCATAGGGTCAGCATTATCACTAACTGAGACTAATCTTTCTAATATTCTCTCAGTCCAGTATTCAGGACTTAAACCTTTATTTTGTGTAGTTTGTACCGCTACCTGCCCTATAGTAGATTCTGTTTTTACACTAAACATTTAATTTCCTATACCCATCTCTAAAAGCATCTTTACGATTATAACCATCTGATTCCAATGTAAGTCTACCTAAAGCCTCTTTAAATCTATTTTCATAATTTGTTAATATGTCTGGCTCACCTTTCATAAAAGTATAAGCCTCTACTAAACTTGCATATAACAACGCTTCTGTTGCATTAGTTCCTAACCAGGAAGTGCCACTTGAAGCTACAGTAATCGATTCAGGTATATAAAAATAATGTAATTCTACTGTCAAGTTTGCATCAGGTGACGGAGCTACTATAAAAGTGTCATCATCAAATTGTGCATAAAATTTTGGACTACCTGTTGTGCTAGCAGAAGGATATGCCTCTCTAATAAAACTAACGTCTTTGTTTAAAAGATAATCATAATTATTACTGCTATCTAAAACTGCTAAAGAAAAAGGATATAAATAATCTGTAGGTGTTGATAAATAAGGATTACCTGAAGTTAATGTTCCTGTAACATTTTTTCTAAAGTTAGGTAATTCAACTGATTTTATAATTCTATTTTCTGCCTGCACTATAAGAGTAGGCAGATTAGTTACAAAAGTAGTTTCTGTATTTTGTGTGTAATCTTGTATTGCTGTTTTTAATGTTGTGAATGTCCAACTCATGTTATTACTACCTTAACTTTACCCACTTCACCTTTAATATCTAAACCCATAGTGCTTGAACCAAATTCTGTAACACCACCACCTACAGGGTCAAAAGCATAATAACTAGTTGAATCTTTTTCTCCTGTATCAACTCTAGGATTATATAAATTTTGTGGGTCAACAATATTTAAATCACCTAACTTTAATTGTGGATGGTCTTCATCTAAACATTCGTAACAAACTCTTAATCCATTACGTTTACTGTCAAATATTTCATATTGCAGTTCATTTAGTTTATATGTAAAGCCACATCTATCACATTGTCCTAGTGCTTTTTTACCTCTTGCGTATGCCATTTTTATCTATAAGTTGCTAAATCAGGCACAAACCTTACTGCTGCTCTTTCTCTATCAGCATCACTAACTTCATTCCATAATTCATCATATCGTTGTTTTATCATAGGAATTCGTTGTGCAGCTTCAGGTATTTTACAAGCTAAATTATATGCTAAAGCATAAGTTAAACATGGTAAATACCTAGCAGGTACATCTGCATTATTACTTGCTACTGTTCCTGCATCTTCAATTTTTTGTATATAGTCATAAACTAAAGTATAAGTTTCTGCATCATCTGGTGTTGACCACAAAACAATTTGTAAAGTGCCTGTATTTTTATCTACAAAATACTGTGTAGGTTTGGCTTTGTTTAGTTTATTAGCTTGATGATTGTATTCTGTTCTGGATATTCTGTTTAATCTTTGGTCAAACTGTTTATCTACATCACCTGCATCCGTTCTAATAAAAGCATCTATAACTTCTATAGCAGAACTATCTAGACTATAACTACTAGTGCCAGAAGATAAACTTACTGTGCCTTGTTCAACAGTCCATAAGTTTAAACCTTTATTTTGCCATTCTAGAAATACTAAATTTAAAGCACGTTTAGCACCCATATAGCTATAACCAGAGCGTAATTCAGCTCCAGCTATATCATAAGCCTCTTCCATAATATCGCTTAAATCTAAATTAAATGTATGCGTACCGCTTGTTGCCATATTAGTTTTTCTTAATTCTAGTTATTGTTATTCCAGATTTAGTTTTACTAATCTTCTTTTTTGAAGCAGGAGCTTTCATAATTTGATTTCTCATATTCGCTCTACTTATTACCATACTAGCACTTCCATCTTCTTCTTGCCTGTCTTATCCTAGAATTAGGGTCATTTCTAGTTTTAGCAGAACTACGTTTTAATTGACCAAGTGACCTTGCACAGTAAGACTTTCTGCGTTTAGCAGCTTTACTACCTTTTTTTACTTTACCTGTAACTGCTGTCTGTAACTTAGAACCAGGATTTGCTTTACGATATGCAGCAACTCCTTTCTTAGTCATACCAGCACCAGCTTTGGTGGGTCTAAAGTTTGCACCTTTACCCTTAGTAGTTCTAGGTATAGATTTGTCTCTTTTGCGTTTAGTCACTAAAAATAAATTTAAGACCTTTTATCTCTGCGACCACCAGCAGAAGAACCTTTAGTAGTCATACCGCCACCGAACATTCTTTTGACATAATCTCTGTATTGTTCAACTTTAGCTTCTTTTCCTACTTCAGTTTTCATACCGCCAGCAGCCATGTATTTTGACTTTTTCATGCCACCGCCAGCCATATATTTAGTATTTTTGCTTCTTCCGCCACCAGCCATGTATTTAGTATTTTTACTTTTACCACCGCCAGCCATACCTTTAGTTGTTTTTTTGCCTGCCATAATCTCCTCTCTATTAAATAAATATAATACTCTGTTTTACCAGAGTATTATAAATTAGAATGATACTACTTTTTTTTAGTAGATTTCTTTTTGGTTGTTGTTTTTTTAGTAGTTTTCTTTTTTGGTTTTTTACCACCAACATAAGCTTCATTTACATCAGGTGTAGACGGGTCATCAGCCATAAAGTGACCATCCTCATCTCTTGCTCTGACTCCATTTAATTCATCACACTTACGTTGTGCATCTTCTAAATCAGGGTCAGGACCAAAAACAGGTCTATAGATACCATCATCTCCTAAGCTTAAAACTTTATATTGAGGTGGAAATTCACCAGTTTCTGAAACTACATTACTTTTACTTTTAGCCATAATAAATTCCTCTTAATCAGAATATACTTTAACCATCTCTAATACTATGGAATAAGTATCTCCTGAACTGTGACCTTTAGTAGTAAATAGAATATCTCCATTTTTACCACTACCTGCATTATTAGGAATACCACCAAAGTCTTGAAAGTCCATATGTCCATTACTACTTTCTGCTAGTTCCATTAAAAGAACATTAGTAGAGGCATTAAAGAACAATTGAACTGACATACCAACAATGGCATGGCTAATACGCATAACTCTAACTTCTGAGCAAGAAACTCCTGCAGAGTTAGAATTTAAAGCAGAAACATCTACTTTAGCTACTGCGGATTCGCCTGTGCCATCGCTGACATTGGTAAACTTCATAATACAGTTTCTTTCACCATCTAAAATGGTTTGTGAAGTTACTGTATCAGCCATAATTTACTCCTATTAAGGTTGGTCAGTAAATGCTGGAACATCTGCACCTTCTTGATTGCCCCAGATATACCAATTAGTTGAATCTTTACCTAATATATTGATTTCAAATAAACCAAAGTCAGTTAAAGTTAGAACAGAGTTAGAATCACCATCAGCATAAACAGAAACATTATCTGCATTAGAATCCAAATGTATAATTCCTCCTAAGAAGAAATTAGTATCTGAACCTGTTGTAATAATAAGGTTTTCTGTTTCTTCTGCTGCTCCACCATAAATAAATTTAAAGTAAACACCTGCAGCAGGACTTGGTAGTGTAAGTGTTCTATCTGCTGTAATAGCAGGAACTACATTAATACGACCACCATTAGCAGTTGCTGTTAGTGTTGTATCTGCATCAGTAAGAGCTACAGGTGTAACTTTCATACCATCACCATCTAAGGTGAATTCAGTAGTTATAGCTCCTGTAGTTGAATTTTTAGAAACGACTGAAAAGCCGTTTTCGGACCTTAGCGGTCCTGAAAAAGTTGAGTTTGCCATTATTAAGTCTCCTTAAAAGTCTATCGTCTTGGCGAGTCTGCTAGGTCAGTCGATAGAAAAATATTACCCTAGACGAAAAAAAGGGAGACTCTTGCGAGCCTCCCTTAAAGTTCTTACGAACTACCTGGTGAACCAAAGATACCAAGTGGGTCAGATACTCCAAAGGAATATCTTTCTCTAGCTTTGTATCTAACATTACCAGTATCAAAGTCACCATCCATAGATGTAGTCATAGGACTTCTGACAAAATGCTTCATGCCATCAGGAATGTCAGTAGTAATAAAGAAAGCATTTGTATCAGTCAAATAGTGGTTGACTGTAAAGCCTTCTGGAATTACTCCATTAGTCTTGATTGCATTGATATCATTATCAGAAGTTCCGACTCTGAAGTCACTTTGCAATAATCTAGTAGCAACAAACTGAAGGTCAGATGGTACTATTAGTTTTCTTGGTCTGGCTGCAATTTTAAGACCTCTTTCATCAGTATATTTACCAATTTGTATAACTGCATCCTCGAGAGATGTTTCATTCAAGTCAGCACCTGAAGAAGGTCTATTGCTGTTAGTTCCACCACTTACAAGTGGGTGAGCTGTGCTAAATAAAGCAACACCATCACCTGAAGAGAAAGTTGTAGAGAATCCATTATTTAATGGAAACGCTGCTTTCACTTGTTTTGTGTAAGCCATTGCACGAGCCAATGCTTTAGTGTATCTACCAGAAAGAGAAACATAAAGGTTATCCTCCATTGCTTCTTCTGTTATGGAATACCCCATAGCAATTGTTTCGTGGGTATAACGTGCTACGAAAGACTCTTGTGCAGTATCGTAATTTATAGCTGAACCTTCATCTTTTACTGGAGCAGCTCCGAAACCTGATAACTTAAGTTCTTCTTCAAAACTTCTTTCAGAATTCTCAGTTACATAAATTTCTTCATGCTCATTTTCGTAGTTGTTGTACTCTTCTCCAAACAAGGCATTTAGTCCAGGTAGGAGTTGTTTTAGCTCATTAGCTCTTGATATAGCTGCCATAATATATCTCCTTAGCCTATGCCTGTTGTGTTGAGCAATTGATGCCCTACGTTAAACATAACAAGTACATCTGTAAAACTATCACCGATAGCACTATCTGGTCCGTCAACAAAGTCAACGAGTTTTAAAGGTAGTGTCGCTGTAGTAGCTGCTGTACTTCCGTCTACTGCATTTTTGCTTGTACCGATTGTAGTACTACCTGCAGTTTGAACTACTGCAAAGTTTTTCCCAAGGTCATCTTGAGTAAGTGCTTCGTCAGATTGCATCTGCATGAGTATAAAAGGGTCTGTAGCAACATACGCAACAATATCATCTGCTGCCGTAGAAGCAGGATAATATTGATTTGGTGTGAATTGACCTGTAGTTGGGTCTGTGTAAGCACAACCAAGGAATACTCCAATGGGAGTTAATGATGTAGTACCAGTATCTTTTTGGATAGTGGTATTAGGGTTATCATCTGCCCATTTTACAAAATCACCATAAAATATGGATGTGCCAAAAGCATTTTTAATTTTGTAATGAGTTACTTTACCTTGATAAGGACTTCCAACAATTGTTCCAACTGGTCTTGCTCCGTGAGGAGTCGCACTTGAAGCCATAATTGTCTCCTTAAATTAAATTAATTATTAAAGACTCCTAAGAATCTTTACCAAAAGTTGTTTTAGAATTACGTTCAAAAACTTGTTTTGTCGCCATTCTATTATCCTGGTCTTTAAAGTACACATTGTCAACAGATTCGAGTTGAGCCTGAGCTAATTTAGCAAAGTGTTCATCTCTTGCTTTCGCCTTTTCTGCTGGCATTTTGCACAATAATTGTCCTCCTATCTCTACATTCCCTTTCTTTGCCCACTCCGAGTTGTGGTCCATCATGTGTATTTGCAATTCAGGATGGTCTTGCAATTCACATGGAATCCACCCCTCACGAAAACGTCTAGATACATTAGGATTATCAGACTGACCTAAAAGGGCAGTTCTAATATACCTAAATACCCAGCCTTCTTGTGGGTCAGGTGCAGGTAGGTTTGACACATTTTCCCAACTTGGTGTATGTTGGGTAGCCTCTCGGCTATCTGTTCCCCTAGGGGTACGCTCTTGGTCTGGAGAGTCAGTAGAAACTTCCTCAGCTTGATTAGTGATATTATTTTCTTCTGACATTTAAGCCTCCTTTAATAATTGATTTGCGTATTGCTCTGGACTAATACCAAGTTGGCGAGCTAGCTTAACTTGTGTCTGAGTCAATCGTATTTGCGAGGGTTTCTTATTACTGCTATCCCTCGTGGCAGATGCGACAACTGTTGAAGGTTGTCTTTTTTCTTGTATGGGTTCTTCAACTTCCGTTGTAGAAACACCAAAGAAACTGGGGTATTCTCTACGCATAGCTTTGTCTACTTCTTCATAATAAAGTTTTGACTGCGTTTCAGGTAAAATTCCTTGATTGCGTAGCCTTTGGTCTATAGTCATAGCATAAGATGTCATTTCTTGATGCTCTGGTACTGTACTCATAAACCAAGGATTTTGTGAAGACCAAGCTTGCATATCTGGGTCTATCTGTTGTTCTTGTATAGGCTGTTGAGGTAAATTCTCTGCTATTTGCTGTTGCAAAGATTGTGCCATAGTAGGAGATTGCTGTTCAGCTAATGTAGCTCTAGACAACAACTCTTGTGCCTTTGTCATTTCATCAGCATTACCTTCTTCGTAAGCTTTTTTAAATTGTTCTTGTGCGTTTTGTTTTGCCCACAAAGCATTATTGTATGCTTGTTTATTTAAAACTTCACCGCCTTGTTGCACCATAGCTTGTAGCCTTTGGTTTTCAGACATTAAAGTTTGTAATCTCTTAACAGCTTCCTGTGATTCTCTTGTGGCTGCTTCTTTAGCTCTACGTTCTTCGTGATACTCATATTTAATTTGAGCAATTCTTTTACCTGCTCTTTCACTATAATCAGCTATTTCTTTATCTAGAGTATCATCATC
>MDSY01009673.1_pt1 | contig 11736 bp, 9 predicted proteins | sample 811131 | NCBI WGS metagenome assembly MDSY01 (sample SAMN05326643, study PRJNA326480) | marine metagenome | isolation source: seawater | place: Atlantic Ocean: South West | collected 2010
ACGACCAGAAATTGATAATATATTATTTAAATCCATTTTTTATCATCTATGTTTTTTTGGAAATTCCATTAGATAATCCACTGAAATTGATCCCTTTGAAATTGAAGTTAATTTGTTTTTTAAGAGCCTTTTTTTTAAGGGAGATAAATGATCAATAAATAATATTCCTTCAATGTGATCATATTCATGCTGAACAACTCTTGCAGCGAGACCATTTAATTTAAGTTGTTCACGTTCAAAATTTTCATTAAAAAAAGTAATAAAAACCTCTTCTTTACGCAATACATCTTCTCTTACTTCAGGGATACTTAAACAACCTTCATTAAAATCCCAAAGATTTCCATCTTCACTAATGATTTTAGGGTTTATAAATGTTTTTTTAAAATCACTTAAAATTTTGACCTCTTTTTCATCCATTAGCTTTTCGTCTACAAAAGGAGAAGCATCAATTATAAAAACACGAATAGATAGACCAATTTGTGGAGCTGCAAGACCAACTCCATTTGAAGCATACATCGTTTCCCACATATTCTCAATAAGTTGACTTAAATTAGGAAAATCAGAAGTTATTTCCTTAGCTGTTTTTTTTAAAACAGATGTGCCGTAAGCTAATATGGGCAATATCATAATATATTTTTTTTATAATCTAAATAAGACTGTAATATAAGTGTTGCACTTATTTGATCTATTAAACCTTTATTTGAACGTTTCTTTTTTTTAAGTCCCGCATCAACCATTGTCTTAAATGCAATTTTAGAAGTAAATCGTTCATCATGACGCTCAATTTGGTGGTGAGGGAAGTTTTTTTTTAACGATTTTATAAAAGCTCTAATATGGATCTCGACATCTGATTTAGAACCATCTTTTTGAAGTGGTCTTCCAATAACAAAACATTCAATATTGTCAGTTTTACAAAGTACTTTTAAATATGAAATTACTTCGTGAGTAGGAAGGTTTTTAAGTCCACTAGCAATGATTTTATTTGGGTCCGTCAAAGCTAATCCAGTTCGTTTTGTTCCGAAATCAATGCCTACTAAATAGCCCATTAATATTTTTTTTCAAATATACCTTTTTCATCTTCAATGTTTATTATTTAATTTTAAGTAAATACATGTAATTTCATAATGAGCTTTTTTATTTGAATCGTTATGAATTCTTTACCTTTGACAAAAATTTAAAAATGCAAAACATCATTGAAAAAGCATGGGAAAACAGATCCTTACTAGATCGATCCCTAACTCAAGATACAATCCGAGATGTAGTTAAACAACTTGATGAAGGAAAGCTTCGAGTTGCAGAACCAACTGCTGACGGATGGAAAGTTAATGAGTGGATTAAAAAAGCTGTTGTTCTGTATTTTCCAATCCAAAAAATGGAAACTTTAGAAGCTGGCCCTCTCGAATTTCATGATAAAATTCCACTTAAAACTGGATATAAAAAGAAAGGAATTCGTGTAGTGCCCAATGCGGTATCAAGACATGGAGCTTATATCTCTAAGGGTGTAATCATGATGCCAAGTTTTATAAATATTGGTGCTTATGTGGATTCAGGTACTATGGTTGATACTTGGGCTACAGTTGGAAGTTGTGCTCAAGTTGGAAAAAACGTTCATCTTAGTGGTGGTGTTGGAATAGGAGGAGTTCTAGAACCACTTCAAGCTGCTCCAGTAATTATTGAGGATAATGCCTTTTTAGGTTCTAGAAGTATTGTTGTTGAGGGAGTTCGTGTTTGCTCAGAAGCTGTTTTAGGTGCCAATGTAGTTCTTACAGCTTCCACAAAAATTATAGATGTCACAAATTCAAAACCTATTGAACACAATGGTATCGTACCGCCGCGCTCTGTGGTCATTCCAGGAAGTTATACTAAAACCTTTGCAGCTGGAAATTATCAAGTCCCCTGTGCGCTTATAATTGGTAAAAGAAAAGAAAGTACTGATAAAAAAACTTCTTTAAATGATGCCCTTAGAACTCATAATGTTTCGGTTTAAAATATAAAAATAAATGTAATTTCACTTAATACCCTGATGTGCAACTGAGATATGACTTTTCTAAAACTTTAGACACACCACTTTTTAAAGTGATTCGTGAAGAAGCTTTATCGCTTGGCATAAAAGCATATGTAATTGGTGGATTTGTTCGAGATCATCTTTTGGATAGAGGGGATAAAAAAGATATTGATATAGTTGCAATTGGATCAGGAATTCAGCTTGCAAAAGCAGTACAAAAAAAATTAAAAGGAGCCAAAGCTGTTAAAGTCTTCAAAACTTATGGAACAGCAATGGTTCAGTGGAATCAAATTGATGTTGAATTTGTAGGTTCAAGAAAGGAGTCGTATTCAAAGGAAACAAGAAATCCTAACATTGAGCCAGGTACTTTAGAAGATGATCAAAATCGTAGAGATTTTTCTATCAATGCTCTTGCATTAAGTTTAAATTATGAGGACTTTGGAGAACTATTAGATCCATTCAATGGTATTTCAGACTTAGAAAAAAAAATACTTAGGACACCCTTAGATCCTAATTTAACATATTCTGATGATCCTCTTCGAATGTTACGCGCTATTCGTTTTGCTAACCAACTAGAATTTTTTATCGAGGAAAAATCTTTAGAATCCATAACAAAAAATTCAGCTCGGATCAATATCATATCTAAAGAACGAATAGTTGATGAGTTAACCAAAATTTTAGCTACGAAAAAACCATCGAATGGTTTTATTCTGTTAGAAAAAACAGGACTCCTAAAATATATCCTTCCAGAATTAATTGCCTTAAAAGGCATAGAGGAAATTGATGGACAAAGGCATAAAGATAATTTTTATCACACCTTGGAAGTTGTTGATAATTTAAGCCAGAATAGCAATAATATTTGGCTTCGTTGGGCTGCTTTATTTCATGATGTTGGTAAAGCAACTACAAAAAAATTTAAATCTAATTTAGGTTGGACTTTTCATAATCACGAATTTATTGGAGCCAAGATGATTTATAAAATCTTTAAGAGACTAAAAATGCCTCTTAATGATAAAATGAAATATGTTCAAAAAATAGTCTTAATGAGTTCAAGGCCTATAATAATATCAGAAGATCATGTAACCGACTCAGCTATTAGACGCTTACTTTTTGATGCAGGACCATTTATAGATGATTTAATTTCTCTATGTGAAGCAGATATTACAACCAAAAATCTTAAACGCTTTGAGCTTTATCACAATAATTTTAAGATTGTTAGAGAGAAAATAATTAGTATTGAGCAAAAAGACCATCTTAGAAATTTTCAACCCCCTTTAAGCGGTAAAGTTATTATGAAATATTACGGCTTAAAACCATCTAAAGAAATTGGTCTAATTAAAGAATCTATTAAAGAAGCAATTTTAGAAGGAGAGATTCCAAATAAATTTGAATCAGCTTTTGAAAAAATGAAGGAAGAAGGAAAGAAAATTGGATTGAAAGCTAATGAATAAATTATATAAATTATTTTTAATTTCTAGCTTAGTGTTAATTTATTTGGTGATTGCTGCAGGTGCAACTGTTAGAATGACGGGAAGTGGCATGGGGTGTCCTGATTGGCCAAAGTGTTTTGGATATTTTATTCCCCCTACAGAACGATCACAATTAGACTGGAAAGCCGAATATCCATATAAAAAAGGTCAAGTAATTATAGTTAAAAAAAGTCTACGTGTCGCTCCTAAAGACTTTACATCAAATATTTCGTTTACTCCGAAAAACTGGGAGCCTTATTCTAAGCATGATTATGCTATATTCAATCCTACACACACTTGGATTGAATTTCTTAATCGAGTGCTTGGTGCTATTGCTGGACTATCAACTCTATTTTTATTCATAATGGCAATCTTCAGATCAAAAAAAGATATTGTAGCAACGATAATATCTTTTTTAATTATCCTCGGAATGGGTTTTCAAGCATGGCTAGGCAAAACAGTTGTAGATTCCAACTTACTTCCATATAAAATAACCGTCCATATGGGTATGGCCTTTTTAATCTTATTATTTCTGATTTTTTTATTGGAACGCGAAAATAAATTCACAAAAAATCTACCACGCTCAAATAGTTTTAATTTATTAGTAGTATTAAGTTTAATATTAACTATTATTCAAATTAGTATGGGAACCCAGGTGAGGCAATTTGTGGATGAGCAAATAAACTATTGGGGTCTAGAGTCTCCAAAAAAATGGATGTCAGAAGTACCTTATCTATTTTATTTTCACAGGAGTTTTTCACTATTTGTGTTATTTGTAAACTTAACAATTGCATTTATCTTATTTAAACATAGACATATACCCAATGTTTTTTTTAGTATTCTACTTTTAATTGGTTTAGAGATCATTACTGGGATATGGATGTACTATTTTGATTTCCCATTTTCATCTCAACCACTACATTTACTTCTTGCTTCACTTTTATTTGGAGCTCAAACATATTTTATGATCCTTATAATTAAACAAAATGATATATAGAATTCGAATTATTTTAGATGTAAAAGAAGATGTACTTCGTGATATTGAAATCGAAGCATCAGCAACGTTAGAAGACTTACATCATGCCATTACCCAATCCTTTGGGTTTTTAGGAAATGAGATGGCTTCTTTTTACAAATCAGATGAAGTTTGGCAACAAGGAGAAGAACTCCCGCTCGAATCAATGGGAGAAGTTGTCAATATGAGAGATGAGCCCTTAAATAACGTATTTACATCATCGCAACATCATTTAATTTATGTTTATGACTTCTTAAACCTTTGGACATTTTTTGTTGAACTTAAAGAATTAGGTGATGTTTTGACCAGTACAAGCTATCCAAACTTAATTCATAGTGAAGGAGATGTTCCAGAAGAAGCTCCTGAAAAAATGTTTGAATCAGAGAAACAAGACACAGAAATAGACGACAATGAGGAGGATGTCGATTCAGATTATAACGACAGTGATTTTTATTAGAATAAATCTTGCATATTTACTTTTTCGTAATGAAGACGAACAAAATTTAAAGTTGCACCCATTAAATCTCCCATTGACTTACTTTCCAAAAATGCTTTGTCTTTGGTAAATTTGAATATTTCATTCCGCAAACGTTCTAAATTAGAAGTAATTGTAACGTGGTCTGACCGCATGATATCCAATAACTTTTTAAGACGATTTCCAGAGCTAGTAATTCTTTTTGCAACAATCGAGCGTTCCTCAATCTTATACTGGTTAATAGAGTTGTGATTAAGCTTTGTTCGAACCAAATCCATGATAGGAATATTTTCTTTAAAGAATTGAGGGCGGTATACCGATAGTTTCCCTTCAAAAGACTGCTGGTCAAAATCTATTGGACGTATTTTATAAACTACTTGATCAAAGTCATGAGTTGGAACTATTACATAATTATAGGCACGCATGTCACCTAACAAACGAATCATACACCTTTCATTAAATTTAACATACTCCTTTGCGATTTGAGCTTTTTCCGAGTCTGAACAATCTGATAAGAATTCTTTGATAAAAGTGTCACCTGGAATACCTGAAATATGCTCTTCAATTAAGGTATTGTGATTTACTAGAAAGTTTAAATTATACGGAGAAAGCATATGTTCAAACTCCAAACCATAGATACGGGAAGCGTCGGTTTGTTTGATGTAATAATAAGTGAAATTATCATTTAAAATATTGCGAATCTTAATTCGAAAGGGTTTAGAGTTTCCAAAAGTGCAGTAATCAATTGAATCAACATTGAGGTATTGGATTCCAGACTCATTTCCATCAGAATGAAGTAATGTGTATATTTTCTTTAGGTGAAAATCAATTTCACGACGCTCTGTATCAGAAAAATAGACACTTACCCAAAGAGTATCATTATCGTTTTTATCATATACAACTACAGAGCCTGAAAAACGCAATAAATCACTATAATGAATAGGAATTTCAATCCATCGATCATAGGACTTTAAAAACGAAGCTAAGTCCGAAATAATCTTATAAAACGGTTTTTTTTGAGAAATTAATTTTTCTTCCATAACCTCATTTCTTCAAATGTACTTATCTTTTTTGTAATAAAATATAACTATTAAAATTTGAAGAATTTGTACAAAAAACAATATTTTAACGATCCTAAAATTCTATTTTATTTTGAGTTGATTATAAAATTTTTAGAGGATTACTTAGTGTTTCTAAAATCTAATTATAAGATTTCTTTTGTTCAATCTAGACATACTACCATTCATATTTTGTAAATTTATAGCTTGATTTAAATTTAATGGATTTTCAAATTCTATCGGATTTCAAGCCCACTGGTGATCAACCACAAGCCATAAAAGAGATTGTTTCTCAATTTGAAAACAACGATTCTTTTATAACCCTTCAAGGAGTTACCGGCTCTGGAAAAACCTTCACCATGGCAAATGCGGTAGAACAACTTCAACGTCCCACACTTGTGTTGGCTCACAACAAAACCTTAGCCGCTCAACTTTATTCAGAATTTAAACAATTTTTTCCAAACAATGCTGTTGAGTATTTTGTTTCCTACTATGACTATTATCAGCCTGAAGCCTATATTCCAACAACAGGAACTTATATTGAAAAAGACTTGTCAATTAACGAAGAAATTGAAAAACTTCGTCTTAGCACCACTTCCTCACTTTTATCTGGAAGAAGAGATGTATTGGTCGTTGCTTCAGTTTCTTGTTTATATGGTATTGGAAATCCAGCTGAATTTGAAAAAAACGTTATCGATTTAAATAAGGATCAAATAATCTCGAGAACCAAGCTAATGCATCAATTGGTCCAGAGTTTATATTCGAGAACTACAGCTGAGTTTGGACGAGGGAATTTTAGAGTTTTAGGGGATATTATAGATATTTTCCCAGGTTATTCAGACATTGCATATAAGGTTCACTTCTTTGGAGATGAAATAGGATTAATAGAATCTTTTGACCCCATTAATAACCTAAAAATTGAACAATATGAAAAAGTTAAAATTTATCCTGCAAACATATTTGTTACATCACCTGATATCATACAAAATGCAATCCTACATATACAAGATGATTTAGTAAAGCAAGTAGATTATTTTAAAGAAGTAGGAAAATTTTTAGAGGCTAAGCGTCTAGAAGAAAGAACAGAATTTGATCTAGAGATGATCCGAGAGCTAGGATACTGTTCAGGTATTGAAAATTACTCCCGCTATCTGGATGGACGTGAACCTGGGACACGTCCCTTTTGTTTATTAGACTATTTCCCTGGAGACTTTTTAATGATTGTCGATGAAAGTCATGTGACTATTTCTCAAGTGCACGCTATGTATGGTGGGGATCGAAGTAGAAAAGAGAATCTAGTAGAATACGGTTTTCGTCTACCAGCAGCCATGGATAATCGTCCTTTAAAATTTGAAGAATTTGAGGCTCTTCAAAACCAAGTACTGTATGTGAGTGCAACCCCAGCAGATTACGAATTAGAAAAAACAGAAGGTGTTTTCGTAGAACAAGTTATTCGACCCACGGGTTTACTTGATCCAATCATTGAAGTGCGCTCCAGTAAGGATCAAATCGATGATCTAATCGAGGAGATACAACAGCGTACAGAAAAAGACGAACGTACTTTAGTAACAACACTAACTAAACGGATGGCAGAGGAACTTACGCAATACCTGAGTCGGGCTCAAATTCGTTGTCGCTATATCCATAGCGATGTAGATACCCTAGAGCGTGTAGAAATAATGCAAGACTTACGAAAGGGTATTTTTGATGTTTTAATTGGGGTCAACCTATTAAGGGAAGGATTAGATTTACCTGAGGTCTCACTAGTTGCCATTTTAGATGCAGATAAAGAAGGTTTCTTACGTTCTAATCGATCACTAACCCAAACTGTAGGGAGAGCAGCTCGAAATATAAATGGAAAAGCAATAATGTATGCTGACAGGGTCACTAAAAGCATGAAAAAGACTATTGATGAAACAAATTATCGTCGAGAAAAACAAATGGATTACAACAAAAAAAACAATGTAACTCCTAAAGCTTTAAATAAATCTTTAGATAGTGCTTTAGCCAAAAACTCAGTAGCTACACATGCTCAAGAATTGGAACAACGTAGAGAAGCTGAGGAGGTAAATAGGTATTTAACTAAGCCGGAAATTGAAAAGAAAATTCGTGAAGTTAGAAAGTATATGGAAAAAGCTGCAAAATCACTTGATTTTATCGAAGCAGCTAAATATCGAGATGAAATTAAAAACTTACAAGAGCAGTTATAATCAAATTTAAAATATGAAAATTAAATCTGTTTTTTTTCTTTTGATTATTCTTTTAATTAGTTCCGCACTTCTGAATGCACAAGAATTAACTGCTGTTGTAAAAGATAGTATAAGTCAAAAAGTAATACCATTTGCAAGTATTTACGTCAACTCAGGAAGTGGTGTAGTTTCAAATGAAGAAGGACATTTTCGTTTGCAATATGATGCTTCAAAAGAAAAAGACTCTCTTTTTATCTCATGCATGGGTTATAAAACTTTAAATATTCCTTTTTCTAAAGTTAAAGACACTGTGTTTTACCTAAGTCCCAAAACGATTGAACTAAATTCCATCATTTTAAGTAATAATCAACTCGATGTAAAAGAGATTTTGAAAGAAATCCAAAAAGATATTCCAGAAAAATATGAGTTAGGACTTACTAAAAAAAAACTTTTTTTTAGAGAAACTGGGTCACAAGAATTTAAAATTTTAGAAGTCAAGATTAAAAAAACATCCATTACTGAATTCAATCAAACTTTTTGGGATAGTACACTTGTGAAAATTCCTAGAAAAAACAGTTGGTATTTTGAATTGATAGGGAACCTAAATGGGGATTACAATAAAAAAAATCAAAAGCTAGAATTACTTAGAGCATTGGAGCTTGAGGACAAAGAAAAAACAGCTATTTTCGAAAATATTGAAAAACTTTTTGACACCATTCTGAAGCAAAATGTGAAAAGTAATTCCTTCTTTAAAGTGCGCTCGGGAATAATTGGAGGAAAGGTTGAAGCCGATGAAATAAATGATACATCTGAAGATACGTTAACATCAAAACAAAAAATTCAAAAAGAAAAAGATGATTTTTTAAAATGGAGAAAGAGAGTTTTAAGCAACTCGATAATTAGTTTATTTGATGAAGAAAAACTTGATTTGACCATATTGAAAAAAGCTTCGAAATATAAATTCACTCAGACAGATTTTACTTACTTAGGAGACACCCCAGTGTACATTATAAATTTTTATCCAGATGGAAATGCAGATTTCAAAGGAAAAATATATGTTGATGCGGATAAGTTAGCTATGATTCGAATTGAATATAAAAATATTCAACCAATTAGAGACTTTAGTATGTTTGGAGTATCCTTTAAAGAAGATTTAAGAGAAGTGATTGTTCAGTTTAAAAAAACAGCATCTGAAAAATACAGTCTAGAATACTTTGACTTTAACACAAGCTTTGAGGGAGGCTTTGATCGACCGTTAGTCATAACAGAAAAGAATAAAATAGTTAAAGGGCGCAATAAACAAAATCAACTAAAAATGGATTTGAATGTTGTTAATCGAAATAACCAACGTTATCAATTAGTTATTTTTGAAACCATCCCTTTGGATATTCATGTCTTTGAAGATTTTAAAGAAAAAGCGAAAATTCTTCCTGTAAATCGAATAACCTATGACCCTAATTTTTGGGAAGGATATATGATTATCGAACCCAATGCCGCAATTAAAGAGTTTCGAGTTGACTAAAAATAAACTGTTATTATTGTTTAAAACTGTAACTCCTTAGAATTAAAAATTTATTCCTAATAAATTTTTTTAATTTTAGTAAAAACATTTCAAATGAGAACATTTTTATTCGCCGTACTTACTATTATCTTTCTAATTCAATGTGAAGGCCAAAATGTTGATAATAATCCAGAAATAAAATACATAATCAAAGCGTTTGATGTAGAAAAAAATCAGATGGAAGTATCTTTCGAACTAACCAACTCATCTGATACTGTCTGGAATGGTGGTGATTGGACATTACACTGGAATCAATTTAGTGGTTCATTACAACAAGAAAGTCTACCTGAGGGTATAGATATTATTGTAACCAAAAATAGCCAGTATTGGCAATTACAATTTGGTAGTTCATTTTCACTTAAACCAGGTGATAAACTCAAATTTTCCGGAATTCAAAAGGGAATAATGCGCAGATTGGTTATGGGACCTATCGGATTTTTTGTAAATCTCTCTAGTTCAAATCAACTTTTTGACTTGGAAAGTGAAATTATTTGGGAATCTGCACTTGGAGTAAAAGATTTAAAAATCCCTACTGCTTCGGAACGTTACGCTAATTATGAAGATATTACTTCTTTACCAAAATCAGAACTACATTGGATAATACCTACACCTAAAAAAAGTGAATGGAAGGGAGATTACCTTGACTTTCCAAAGTCTTTAACTTTTGATTTTAGATCTTTTGAAAAACATGCTGAGTTTTTAAAAACCAGATTGAAAAATGGACTTGATATTGATTTTAATCAAACCTCGAATAATATTGAAGTTCAAATTACCGAAGATGGAAGCTTTTCTAAGGATGCCTATACCATTGAGATAAAAAACAAAAAGGTATTTATTAAAGCTTCGGCTTATAGTGGTCTTTTTTATGCTATTGGCTCTTTGCATCAAATTTTAGTTCATTCCCAAAGTGAGGGAAATGGAATCCCACTTCTTAGAATTGAAGATTCACCTCGTTTTGAACATCGTGGATTTATGATCGACTTATCTCGTAACTTCTTTCCCAAAAAGAAGCTACTTCAAATTCTTGATTATATGGCTTATTTCAAGCTCAATGTCTTAGATGCAAAACTTTCAGATGATGAAGGGTGGCGCATAGAGATTCCAGGATTAGAAGAATTGACAAAAATTGGGAGTTACCGTGGATATACAAAAAATGAAAAGGATCGTCTTTTTCCAATGTATGGCTCTGGATCTGGAAAAAAAGATAGTCAAGGAAATGGTTATCTAAGTCGATCAGATTTTACAGAAATCCTTAGAGCTGCTAAAAAAAGAAATATTCGTGTAGTTCCTCAGATCAGTTTTCCTTCACATGCAAGAGCTGCAGTAATAGCTATGAAAGTTCGTTATGAAAATTTACTTGAAAAAGGAGATCTTGATGCAGCAAATGAGTTTCGCCTTCACGATCCCAAAGATGCAAGTCAATACATCTCAGCACAACTCTTTAAAGACAATACCATATGCATATGTGAACCAGGGGCTTTTCGCTTTTTTGAAAAAGTTTTTACCGAAATTAAATCCATGTACACAGAAGTAAATTTACCGATGAAAACATTTAATATCGGCGCTGATGAGCTACCTTATGGTGTTTGGCAAAAGTCGCCAATATGTGAAGAGTATCTAAAACAAAACTCTGATATAAATAACTATCAAACTCTTTATGACGAGAGTGTAAAACGATTAAATAGAATTATAAGTGATTCTGGAGCACAAATGGCTGGATGGGAAGACGTGCTTCTCACCCACAGTGAAAAAAGCCAATCAGAAATAGAAGTAAATGAAAATTTATTAGACTTAGACTTTATCCCAAGTGTTTGGAATAATTCATGGGGGGGAGGAAGAGAGGACATGATTTACAAACTCAATAATCTTGGTTTCCAAGCAATAATGAGTAATTCTGCTGCTTTTTACTTCGACATGACAGATGACATGGATATGGAGAATTCTGGGCTTAGCTGGTCAGGATA
>MDSY01050608.1_pt1 | contig 11734 bp, 5 predicted proteins | sample 811131 | NCBI WGS metagenome assembly MDSY01 (sample SAMN05326643, study PRJNA326480) | marine metagenome | isolation source: seawater | place: Atlantic Ocean: South West | collected 2010
CGAGATAAACGCAGTGATTACGGTACATATGTTGTCCTTGTCACCAGCGATTGCCGTGTCGGGGTGTAGCGGCTGCGCCTCCGCGCCCGGGTCGCTGACCAAGCACGCGAGCTCGCACAGCCCGCAATCTGGGGTGAGGTGCTGCTCCAAGAGTGGGGCCAGGACTTCAAGCGCGGGGCCTATCACCGCTATCACTGCGTCATCTAACGGGACCTTCATATCCCGTCGATTGAGGGGGGAGAACACGTCTCCGAAGTGCGTCCTGGATGCGGCGACCGCGTGTTCGGAGTTCCCATCAGGGGTTTCCGCGATGGAGGTGACCCCACAATCATCAAGCCCCTCCCTCAACAAGGCTTCGCACCGGTTGTACGCCCGTGTACACGCCTCAGGGGCGACCACACCGGTGACGTGGACACACCCAAGGTTGTGAACCGCCCCCAACGTGTCGTCGCCGCTGCATTGCTCGGCGGCGACCACGGGCAGGAGCCCGGCCGCCATCGACAAGTGTTCAAGAGTGTGGCGGTTCATTCGTGAAAAGTCACGCGCTTTCATTGCCTCAAAGAGAGAGATTTCAGGTCTTGAAAGTAAAAACCCAAATTCCGCACGATTGGATTTTGTCTCAAAAACGTTGATCGACTATTTTCAAAGGGATTTTCACATCCCACCGTCTCCTCGGCACCCTCGAAATTCATGAAACACCCCGACTTTTCGCTGACTGATTTTCTTGTGGGTCTCGACAATGTTGATCTCGTTCAACGACCGCCGTCGCGCCTCCCACCCATTAGCCTTTGGCGCGACCGTGATGTCGTCGTCGATGATAGCGAAGATGGGCGTGGGTCGCCGTGGCGACGCCCCTGAGGTTTCTCCTCTGCTGTCCGCGGAGGACGGCCGGGCGGGTACGGAGTCGACCCGGGACACTCGTGGGACGCAAGAGGAAACCAGACGACAATCTGGGTGGCTCGCCTCGTCCGGCGCGAGGGTCGGCGCCGCGGCGCTTGTCGCGGTGTTGGTTTTAGCGACGGTGGTGGGTGCGGCGACGGGCGGGTCCTTCGCGCTCTCCGGACGCGATGTGAGCTCCGTGCGCGCGGTCGAAACGAAGCACGACGCCAAGCACCAACACGCTCGTAGCAAGGGTGTTGATTTGCTCCCGGAGGTGTTCGTGGTGACTGGCGAGGACGCGGATGGGCCGACCGGGAAGTGGCTCAGGGTGAGTGAAGAGGAGAAGACAGAGATGGAGGCGAAGGCTTTGAAGAAACTCGAGGCGAAGAGTACTAAGAAAGTTGGAAAAGCAACGCACGGAACCAAGGCCTCGTCCACGACCCACCACAAGCACGGAGCCGCGTCCACCTCTGCGGATCTCGGCGTCTCAGACTTGGACACTCCGGATTTGGAGATCAGCGACGGCGATGCAGATAAGTTGAACAAGTACAAATCTGAACGCGCGTTCCAGGACGCGCTGGAGGCGGATGGGAAGAGCGATTCAAATGCCTTTTCAAAGGACTTGGACGACTCGGAAAACGCCGTGCACGTGGTGCAGCACCCGACGACGGCGGCGCAGCGCGCGGAGCTGGCGAATTTGCGGAAACAGGAGGAAAACATGGTGGAGGTCGAGAAGGAAGAGCGGCTGTGGGCGGCGCAAGTTAAGGCGGCGGAAGAGGTGGAGGCTGCGAAACGGGACGGAGCAGCTGACGTGCCTGATGCCGGCGAACAGGAAACCCAGATGGCGCTGTCGATTGAGGACTTTACGTCGAAGGACTTGTCTGCAACGGTTGCGTTGCACCACGTAGAAGAAGCTCCCGAGCAGCCCGTGGTGGACACGGGAGGATCTACCGCTACCTGGTCCGACGTCGACCTCGACCCTTCAAAAGCTTCGTGCGTCTCTTCGTTAAAAGAAAGCGACGGCGTGGTGTTCGACGCCGCGCGTTGGTTCGACCCTTTGCGCGCGGACGGCGACCCGGGGAACAGAGGTGACTTCGGTCCCCGAGCGCGGGCGATCAGGGACACCACGTTCGTGTCGTCGCTATACCCCGGCGTACCCGGCGAAGACGTTTTGTCGTTAGTGCAAGCTGCGAAGGACACGGCGTGCAACGCAGGCAGATCACGGCTAAACACGTACTTCTTCGCAGAATCAGACCAGCTGTGCCGGTTCGTCAAATCCCACTACGTCGCCGGGCGGAGCGCGAGTGAAAGCGCGGGCAGCAACGGCCCGACGGAAAGTGACCCCGCGAGTCCTATGCCGAGATTAGGTGGGGGCCGTTTCCAGTGCGTCGTACGGGCGTCATCCGCACTCCCTCTACAGCCCCCCCGCACCCCCCTCGCCAGCGCACCGTACGATTCCGAATTGGCCGGCGTGTGTTCCAACGCAAACGCCGCGGCGGCGTGGTACAACAAGGCGAATTTCGTGGTGGAAGCGGCGGACGCATCACGAAAAGGCACGATTCCGATAACCGGGAACTACGCCTGGGTGGATTTCGATCAGGCTGGAGCAGGGTTGTTGAAGTCACTGTTAGAGCACCCGTACGACGTGATGTCAATGGAGAAGATGCCCACTAGGGTTCATTTCAAGTGCCACAGCGAACAGAGGCGAAAGAGCTTTGAGAAAGATCCGTGCCGCGCGCGCGCCGGTTTCGTGGCGCCGAAGCTGTTTGTCGGAAGCGAATTCGCCATGCGGAGTTTCGCGAAGAAATGGTCAGCGTACGCCCAGTCATACGTGCCTCTCGAATCCACCAAGGACGAGTGGCGCTACGCCAAGGGGTTCTTCAACGACTACTCCAAAATCAACCACGAAGATTTGACTGAAGAGACGCCGTTGATTGAGACGCCGATTGTGGCGAACGGGGAAACTGGCGCGTGGAGTTGCCCCTGTCCGTCTGAAGATTTCTTCGTCAACCGCTTGTGGAATGATGAGCTGTTCCCGGATGAGCGTGAGCGGGATGCGATCAGCGAAGAGGCAGTGAACTGGGGCAACAGCAACGAAGCGGTTGCCGCGGTCGGGGGGGGGTTCAAACTGGCGCCGGGGCTGGCCTTGATTGGTCATACATTGGAGAAACCTTCGGGAATGGGAAAAATCTCAATCGCGAGTTTAGGGACGTACATGAATAACGACCCCGCGCGTAACTGGGACGTGGACCATGTTGAGGCTGAGAACTTGGTCACTGAGGCGGCTAACCTGGCTGGCGAAGCCATCAGGCAGGAGTACGCGGAATCGGAAGGGGACGACGTGCCGCTGATGGAATCCTCATGGGCGCGGCGCGAGACGTTTCCGGAGCAGGCGGAGCGGCTGGCGGTTGAAGCTGTGGAGCACCGCGAGTCCGTCGCGACCACGCCGGACACCCCGCCGGTACGGACGCACGTCGCACCGGAGGTGAACAAACTGGGCAACTTGGTGGATGCGCTGGAGGATGCCAGGGACGGGTCGTGCGCGCGCGTGCAGACGAAACCAACCAGCTTCGCAGAGCTGCCCAGCATGGGGCTGAGGAAGTGGCACTTCTGAGAGGAACGAATAGAACAATAATTATGTAAGAGCATAGGAAAACCGCTCATCATCTGTCATTACAGTCCTCTCATGAACCTCAACTATCTACACCTCCTTCCCCGCAAACCTTTATCTGTAGAAGCACGTGAGCCACGCGAGCGCGGTGGCCACGATGGCGGTGACGAACACTTCCTGGTTCAGCAGGTACCACACCGGCACCTTGACTGAGAACATTTCGAAGATGATGTTCGGGACGTAGTAGGTTGCCCCAAGAGTCACGGCGAACGTGCCTAGCACCAACGCGAACGACCTGAAGAACCTTTTGTTGTTGTGCTTCACGGCTGCGTCTTTGTCGATGTTCGCGGACGGACCAGGGTCCACATCAACGAGCTTCATGAACATGCGGAACACGTGGAAGATGGTGGCGTAGATCACGGGTTGCAGGGTTCGAATCGTACCAGGCGTAAACAGCGTTATGCCAATTGCGGCAACGGAAATCGCGACGTTCACTTTCTTGTCCTTCAGCGGCGCTTCGCTTTTGATGGGCGCCCACGGGCCGAACAAAGGCACGGTGTCTGCGTTTAAAATATATTTATCCACCCCAGTTTTGTCACCACGCAGGCGCGCGGCTAAAGATGCTTGCACAATCGACTCGTACGCCGTCTCCATCGCCTTGAGCTTCTCTGGTTCGGTTTTGTACAAAAGCTTCTTCCTGTCTAAGGCCTTTTTTATCGCATCCGCGTCTGCGCCTTGAGGGACGCCGAGCGCTTTCCAGGGGTCCTCCGCGGCGCCGCCGTCCATAGCGGCGGAGGATGCGCGCGCCACGAGAGATCCACGAGCACCGGTCATGGCCAAATGCGAATGAGCTCTAGAGCCGAACACCACGGCGGCCGCAGCGAGCTTGGGGGAGGGAACCTGTGAAGTGGGGGATGTGGGTGGAGTGTGTAGGTGGAAGATGTTAGTCATGGAAGGGGATGCGAGCAATGGTCCATCGTGTCACGCGATCGAGTAGGTTGTTCTCCTTCCGTCGGTTCCGAAACCTACGATCGACTGGATTGGATAACGGCATCGTTGACACACGACTTAGCCGTCGTATCTGGATTTGTGGCCGCGACAGCACACGAATGCGGACGGCACAACTCATATATGTCTCGTGTAGTACGCACCGTCGGTTTGGGGCCGTTGTTCGCGTTGTGTCGCGTTTGGGGACGCGAGCCGGACGCCCGGGCAATCACAGGGGCGGCGGTGAGAGACATCATCTTTATCGCCGGGCGATACAAACGGGACGCGACCGGTGGAAACCGCTTGGGGTCCGAAGTGAATTAGGATGAAGGTTCGACGCGATTAGTCGAAAACCTGACGAACACCGGTGAAGACGGTTCGTGCGACGCGTTGTGGGGTACGCGCGATTGAGTCGGTTAGCAAAAAGCGGATGACGGTTCCCGAAACTGCAGGAGATCCTGTAAATTATAGTCGATCTCGCGTGATTGCGAGCGATAACTCAAGAATAACTCAAGAACAACCAACACAAAGAGGGGAACTTGCTTGGCCAAAACTGAAGTCTCGAGCGTTTTCATGTCCCAAAAACTCGGGACACCCAAATGTACGCGATGCGAGTTGTTTCCGGGACGCGACGACGACCTCGTGACCGTCTCAATCCGAGACGCGCGTACTATACGCGCGTAACTCGGGTGGTCATTTACCTGAATTACTGGTGGAGGACGTCCCAAGAGCGCTGGCCCCCGCCCCAGACTCCGCCCCTCGTCGGTTGCGGGTCCTAGCTTGACCGGCCTCGGGTGGAATCTCTCTTGGACCAAGACACGAAAGAAAAGGCACTTGTCGTGCAACGTGATCCCCTCGGGTTGCCAACCCCTTCCACCGAGATGGCCCCAAAAGGCGAGGGAAGGCGGAAGCACGCACATAAGCGAACCGCTTCGCCGTTCGGCGCCCCGTTCTCGTTCGGCACGCCTTTGCGGCTGAACAGTCAGCCCCATTCGACGCGCTCGAAACTCACATCGTCCCCGGGTGCGGTGAAACACACTTTGCATGTGTTAAAGGACGACGTGTTAGATTCGCGGGGTGGGCGGAACCGCGCGTCACGGAAAGCAGTGGGTGGGTACGGCGTTACACCGGCCGCGGAGTATCCCGACCTACTCCCGTTCTCACAAGACACGACCACGGCGACAACAACGACGCGAGCGCCCGGCGTCGCTGCAACCCCCGCGGCAAAGAAAACCAGAGCGCCCGGCGACGCCGTAGACGTCGTCGCAGCCGCGCGCGTCGCGTCCGCTGAACATGCCGCTTCAGCCGCCTCTGATACTGCGTATGCGCGGGGGAAAGCCGCGAGGCTCGCCGCGGCCGCCGCGGCACCAAGAGTGGCGTTTGGTGGACGACCGCCGCCCAAGCAGGTTTTGCCTCCCCATTTGCGACAACTGGCGCGACGCGGCGCAGCAGGTAAGACGCTCGGCAGAGGTAACAGCACGGCAAAAAAAGGGGGCGCAAAGGGCAATGAGGATGATTACTCTTCCGACTCCGCTTCGTCTTCGTACGGTTCAGGATCCGAAAAGGAGAACATCACAAGGAGATACGGTCCGGCGTACAGTTTTGGCGCTCGCACGTGTCCCGTTCCGGGCGTGTCGCTTTGGTGGGCGGGCGCGCCGCCGCAGTCGCCTGGTCCGGGCGCGTACGGAGACCCCAAGGCTCTGCTCCAAAAACACATACCTGTGGTGACGTTCGGGAAGCCGAAAAGCCCGGGAGGTACGCCTGGTAAAGACTCTGGTATGAAAAGACGACCCGGCGTGTGGGACCCGCTCGGCGCAACGGACCCCGACGTCCCAGGTCCGGGTCATTACTACGCCCCAGAACGCGACGCGGCAAATATAGGGAGGGCCGGCCCGCGATTCTCGTTCGGAGGTGGGAAGGATGATATCGGCAAGTTGCGAACCGCGGGGCCCTGGGATACACCAGGGCCAGGGGCGTACTACAAGGAGGAGCCTTCCGTCGCGCCAGTGGGCGGGTCGCCAAACTCAAAGTCCTGTACGTTTGGTGCGCGCGTGGGTTCGGACTGGGCATCCTCCGGTCCCGGGCAAGACGCCCCACCGCCTGGGAGTTACTTCAAAAACCTCGATACCGCGGGACAAAGTGTGCGAATAAGCGCGAATGGGGGGATACCCTCCGCGCCTTCGTTCACGTTCGGGGGAGGGGCTTTGAGGGATGCGAACGAGCATACCGCGCAGTCATCGCCAGGTCCGGGTGAGTACGCCCAGGACAGCAATTACGGAACCGACACGGTCGGCGATGAAAAACAAAAGCGTAGTCCCACCAAAACCAGTGGATACACGTTCGGGTTCAGGCGGGACGATGCGAACGATGCTTCAGGAAAATCCCAGGTTCCCGGGCCCGGAGCGTACGACGTCGGGGGCGTAAAAAAGTCGCTGGACGGATTCGAAGATCCCGACGCTACGAAACCCGGGCCGGCATTTTCGCTCGCAGAGAAACTCCCGGGTCCGATGGACAAGTTGGACAAAACTTCCAAAGAAACGCCCGGGCCTGGGGAGTACGACACGCAAAGGCCTGGAGAGGGAGTGCTTGGGGATGGGCCCGCGTTCACCATGGGAGGAGGTCCCGTTGATGATGGAAACAAGTCCCCCGATCCGAAATTGCAAAGTCCCGGTCCTGGCGCTTATGCCACTGGCAGAGAGCCCGGCCGTGACGCCCCCGCGTTCACCATGTACGGCCGCGTTCCCGATGTCGCGAAAGATAAGGCGTCTGCGTCACTTCCAGGCCCGGGCGCTTACGATGTGGTGCGTCCCATTCCTGGCAGTCCATCCGCAGAGACCGGTGGTGCGTCCTCGGTGCGCTCGCCCGGTGCGACGCTGAAGGGGCGGGAAGCGTGGGAGCGGGAGGGTTTGGACTCCGCAGGGAAACACTCGCCCGGCCCGGCCGCTTATGTCAGTGATGCTGTGTCAAGGCCACACGGCGCGGCACCGGCGTACACCATGGCAGGCAGGCCTGAAAGAAGCGACGCAACTGAAGACCCGAGCCCAGGTCCTGGTGATTACGCGCCTGAGCCCGACGACGCCAACGGCAGCAGGAAGAAGAAGGGTGTCACGTTTGGCAAGCGCCCCGCTCAAGGCGGCGCGTTGTCGCACCTTGGGGAAGCGGCGTTGAAACCAGGCCCCGGGGCGTATCACAACCCAGGTGCGTCCGACGGGAGAGACCGAGGTCCGTCTTACACCATTCAAAACAGGACTGACGGTAAGAACGGTGTCGGTAAGGTTGTTGAACCTTCAGACGAACCCGGCCCGGGTGAGTATTACGACGAACACGCCGACGACTTCGCGTTTGGCGGCGATACCAAAAAGGGTGTGACTATTGCTGGACGTACCCCCAAAGCAGGAGCTGAGAATATTTCATTCGGTAATGACTCCCCCGGCCCCGCGTACTACGTCGGCGCGTGGACCACTGACGACCTTGACCGCGGGCCTGAGATATCGTTTTTGCCTGAAATGCAATCCGGACGGGACGCGCCGGGCGGGCCGCTGGACGGCGTAAGGCGACGCGCTTCAATCCCAGGCCCCGGGTACTACGCCCCCGAGGTGTTCCAGTTCCCGATCCGAGACGCACCTGAAGGCAACAATGGACCGGGCGGCGAGTTCCTGTGGGCGCCCAAGGGGTACACGTTCGGGTGGCACGGAAGCTACGGGGAAGAGGTCATTCGAGGGTCGGAGGAAGTTGGACCTGGACCTGGTGAATATTATCCTGATGCCAATGACTCCAACGGGGTTTATGGCTTTGGAGGGAACAACGAAGCGCTGTGGCGCCCTAAACCCGGGATCACGATCGGTACGTTACCCCAGGAAAAGGAAGTGCGACAAAGTAAGTCGTCACCTGGGCCAGGGGCGTATTATAATCCTGAAGACACCTCCACAGGAAGCGCAGGTAAAAAAGGACCTAAGCGCGGGGTTAAAATTGCGGACCGCAAAGTCTGGGAACGACAGAAAAGCCGCGAGAAGAAAAGTGACGTCCCGGCGCCGACGGATTACGACGTGCGGACGAGCGGCACGAAACGCTTGACGGAGCGAAGAGTACCATCACATACTATCCAGAAGCGATATGAGCCGTCGGAACGAGAACGACGTGACATTCTCAACGCCCCCGCGCCCGGGCAGTACGAAACCAACCAGTCGAAATTGAGGGTGGATGGGGGGGTCAAGTTTGGCGATCCGCCGCGGCGGGATGCTTCAACGCGTCTTTCGAGACAAGGCCCCGCGCCCGGCGAGTACGAGCCCGATTTTTCCGAAGAGGCTTTGAAGTCGCGAAACAAGAAGACGGCTGTGAACATCGGAAGGGGGACGACTCGAGACGCGCCTGGAGGGGTGTTTGACGGTGCGACACGAAACGTCACACCCGGACCAGGGGAGTTTGAGCTCGACGGCGAGGCCAAGGCGCGGGTCGAGGCCCAGGAGAGACGAAGAGGGGCGGTTGACATCAGAAGATCCACGACTAGAAACGCCCCGGGTGGTGTTTTCGACGGTATCGGCGATGACACGCCTGGTCCAGGTGCGTTTTGGCCGGACGGGGAGAGGAAAAACACCAGGGGGTTGCAGTTTTCGTCAACTTCGCACGCCTCGAAGGGCGGCGCGCTCGACGCGGCGCTCAGAGGGGGGGAGACCCCAGGGCCGGGTGAGTTTTGGCCTGATGACAGTGACACACAGAAGGAAGGTGCACGCGTACCCGGATTTACAATGCCTAGAAGTCAACGGGATATCGGCAAGACTGGAGGTGATGACGAAGTATCGCCGGGTCCTGGGGAGTTTTATCCCGAAATCGATAGCCGCACCGGCGCGGCTGGAGGGAAAACGCCTGGCTCGAGACGAGGCACGGTGGTTGACATGAACAGGGGCACTGGACGGGAGACTCGTGGGGGGGGTTTCGACTCAAGAGAGGGTCCTGGACCGGGAGAGCACTACCCTGACCTGGTGTTCGACGACGGGAGGGGTGGCAAATCCTCAAAAAGCAGAGGCGTGAAGTGGAGCGACCTTCCTGAGAAAAACGAAAGTGACAAAAAAGTCTTCGTCCCCGGACCCGGTGAGTACGAACCGAAATTGCTACAAACGGTAGGGCCCGCGACTATGCCAAAAGCCCCGAAACGATCTTCCCTGGTGACCAGAGACGCAGAGAACAGACCGGGCCCTGGCGAGCACGAGCCTGACGATGACCGCCCGAACCCGATGACCGTCGTGGGGCTGTTGCGACGCAAAATGGCAACCGGCGTACGAGTCGAACCGACCCCGGAGCAACGACGCGCGGCGAACGACAGAAGAGCGCTTCGAGCGGAAAGTGCCGCGAACCGACCTGGACCTAGCTCGTACGATATCCCCAACTCGAGCATACGAAACGACAAAGGGGTGAAGGTTCAAACCAGGAAGCGGTGGGAGCGGTTGGGGGATATGGAAGCCGCGGGGGGGAGCGGCATGGGACCTGGTAAATATAATCCCAAACCCGAAGCAGTGGCGCCTCGTTTGAAACCGGGGAAAAGAGTTCCGCGGGGGAACGACTTTGAAGATTCGTACAGGTCCACGTTGGTGAGAAAAGGAGTAGAAAAATGGTGAAAGTAGTTGATTGTGAGTATATATTGTATTCTTTACGTGTTTGGAAGGAGAAACACCCCACTAACAACTGAATTTTTCTTTACTCGCCGATGCCGAAATAGCTGCGGATGGTGAAGGGCTCTTGCTTGATCTCGGGCTCTTCTTTGATCTCGGGCTCTTTTTTTATATCGGGCAAATTCTCCGGCTAGCGCTTGATTCGCTTCGAACTCGGTTGATTCGCGCGTGCGGCTGTGCACGCAGCGCACTTGTCTTTCCGCTTGCCGTGAGGGCAGGGGTTGCACGCTGTGCAGAAGCGTTTAACCTTCCCGGGGGGGCACGTTCTGCACGCCACGCAGTCGTATTTCAGCTTGCCGTGGGGGCAGCCGTTGCACGCCGCGCAGTTGCCTTTCACATTGCCGTGGGGTCAGGGGGTGCACACCGCGCAGTTAGTTGCCTCTCACCTTGCCGTGGGGGCAGCCGTTGCACTCCACGCAGTTGCGTTTCCGCTTGCCGTGGGGGCAAGGGTAGTACTCCGCGCAGTCGCTGTTACGCTTCCCGTGCGAGCACCGCTCATGCTCCACCATCACACACGATAACGTCGGCTCCTTGCGCTCCGCGCGCCACGAAGTGTGAGCATCAATGCGAAGAGGGAGTTGTAGCTTTTGAGGTGACATAGTCGTTCGTTCCGAGAGAAGCAGTTTCGGTTCGAGTTGGTATTTCCCAAAAGTTTCCGATTGTCAGCCACAGTGCGGGGGCGCGCTTCGTTCCGGGATGGTTCTGGTGGACCCCCTGTCGCCGCGGGCGCTAATCGCGGGGATGGGGGTCGGAATCGTGGTGAGTGCGATGAACGTTTCCTTCGGGTTGAAAGCGGGTTGGGCACAAGGGGGCAGTGTGATTTCAGCGGTAGTCTCAATCGCGCTGTTCAAAGCTCTGCGCCCAAAAGTGCCATTCACTCCATTGGAGGCGAACGTGTGTCAATGCACCGCGTCCGCTGCAGGTTCCATGACCATGGCCGCGGGCTTAATCGGCCCCATCCCTGCGCTGCAGATGCTCGGAATCAAACATAACATGTTAACAATGGCGCTGTGGGGCATGGCCGTGGCATACCTGGGAGTTTTCTTCGCAGTCCCTCTGAGAACTCATTTCGTGGTGGACAATGCATCAACTCTAAAGTTCCCGAGTGGCACGGCCACCGCAGAGACGATAAAGAGCATGTTCGCGGACGCGGGCAAGGCAACGGAGCAGGTGACGACGCTCACGAGGTTTGCGATTGTCGCATCGGTAATCACGGTGGTAACGTGGTTGATACCTCCACTATTGAAACCTCCAATATTCCAGTTACTCGGTCTCGGTTATTTAGTAAAGTTAGGCTTCGGGTTCCGCGTGGATCCTATTTTAGTAGGAGGAGGCGCGTTGATGGGAACGAAAACGGGCATATCGGTCTTGTTAGGTAGCACGATCGCGTATGGGCTCATAGCGCCGGTGATGCACTCGAACGGACTGATTAACGGTTACCCGCTTGATATGAAACACGGCGCCCGAGGGTTGATGTTGTGGCCGGGCGTCGCGGCGATGGCCACAGACGCCATTGCGCAGCTTGTATCTGCCGCTGTGGAGAACGCGATTCACAAAAGAAGAGGGTTACGGAAGGGAAATATAGCGCAGA
>MDSY01063643.1_pt1 | contig 11731 bp, 7 predicted proteins | sample 811131 | NCBI WGS metagenome assembly MDSY01 (sample SAMN05326643, study PRJNA326480) | marine metagenome | isolation source: seawater | place: Atlantic Ocean: South West | collected 2010
GACATTGCAACAAAAGGCACGGTTACTACAAATATAATGAAATTAACAAACCATGCGACACAATCATCGCGTAAATTGCTACTTAGTGGATACCTTGATATTGAAGAAAAAATTGATATGGCGAGTGACAAAGCGATCTATTGGGGGGGTACCTCACAGTATATTAAGGGAGATACTAATAATTTTACGATCGAATGCAATAAAACACTTACGGTGGAATCTAATAATACCATCGCATTTAATTGTCTAAACTCTAGTTTTTCTCATCACTTAGATATTGGTAATGGACTTGACGTTATAGGCAATATCACATGCTCAGGTGATCTCGATATTGAGGATGAAATTATCATGGCATCTGGTAAAAAAATAAAGTGGATTGAGAATACTGGACCTTATTTATCAGCAACAGAAACAACACTCACAATTGAAGGTAGGACCGTCATTAATACTTTTGCTTCGCACACTATGGTATTTGATGCCCCTACCGCAAACTTCACAGGAAACCTTAATGCTGCGTCCGGAATGGATGTATCTGGTAATTTAACTTGTTCGGGATACTTTGAGGTTGCTGGTGGAATTAAGATGGGAAATACTGATAGGATTGAATGGGTAAATGAAAAAAATTATATAAAGGGTACTTTTTCGACAATTACTATTGAGGGAGAAACATCCGTATCTGTTATTGGTTCGACAAAAACATCTTTCTTAACACCTCTTATTGAACATTCTGATGATGAACCAGGGGGACCAGAAATAAAAGTTAAGGGGACAAATACAACCGATGGATGGGCTAAGGTATCCCTTGTATCCAAAAATTCACAACAAGCAGGGGACTCGTGGCAAATAAAAAACATTGATAAGAAATTACAATTTATTACTGATCGCACAACAAAAGGCACTTACAATGATGTAATCTTAGAATTGACTGGTCACAGCAATCCCCTCAATTCATCCACCGATGTTCAAGGGAAACTTACTGTTGCAAACGATGCTACGTTCAGTGAAAATATACTTTTATCTGCGAATAAAAAAATTCGATGGCATAATAATGACACATATATCTCTGGAAATGATTCAACGATGACGATTGATGGAGATACTAACCTTAATTTATTCGCAGGTTCGGAAATAAAACTCGATTCAGACAAACTACTCTTAACAAAATGGTATAACGGTATCCTTAATTTTGAGATTAGAAATACACATAGTAGTGGTTCTTCAGCATTAACAATGATCAGTGGTAATGGTGGTTCTGCGGGAGATACATGGCAAATCAAATGTAATGAGGATGATATGTTTTTTTACTCTGACATTGCAACAAAAGGCACGGTTACTACAAATATAATGAAATTAACAAACCATGCGACACAATCATCGCGTAAGATAAATATTTATGGGAAACTCGAAGTAAGTAATGGTTTATCGGTTAATTTTGGAAGTGATGCAAGTGCGGATATGTTTTACAGGAATAGTTCGGGTGATTTTGCTAGATTACCAAAGGGAACCGCGGGTCAAGTATTAAAAATGAACTCAGCTGAGACTGCTCCTGAGTGGGGTTCATCATCTGACAGTGTAACTATATCAAATAATGTTAATAATAGAGTATTAACAGGAGATGGCACAAATGCTAATGCAGAAACAAATATGACATTTACTGGTTCTGCTCTAAATGTTGTTGGTACAATAAGTTGTGATACATCTTTAACGATAGACAGTAGTGTTCTTGATGCGGATGATATACTCCACATTTCAGATATAACTGCCGGAACAGCAAAGGCAAGTAAGGCCCTTGTTTTAAATTCACTGAAAAATCTTGTCGGGATTTCGACTTTAGGATGTGCGCGTCTGACAAATACTCTGAGTATTTCCACATCTGGTAATTCTAATTTGGAGTTAATTCCCCATGGTTCTGGTAAAGTTGTATTCAAAGGGGGTGGTGATGGGACTCATTCTGGAAGATTTGTTTTAAATTGTGAAAATAATTTGAACGGTATAACTATAGAAGGTCCACCCAATTCTGCGGGAGCAACATATACATTAACTTTACCTAATGACACCGGTGATGCCGATCAAGTATTAAAAACCGATGGAAGTGGAAATTTGTCGTGGACAGAACAAACAGGTGGCGTGACAATGAATGGTACTACTTCAAATGGTGTATTGACATATAATTCCTCTGGTGAAGCAACTGTCGAATCAACCTAAAAATATGATGGAACAACTTTAACAATTGGAAATCAGACGATTAATAGTTCAACTACTGAATTTTCAGGGACTTCATTGTATACGGTCCGGTGCCGAACATATGGCGTGGAACCTAACAACGACGAGAAATTTGGTATAGCATTTATCGGTGACCGGGCCTCACATTTAAATCCAGTAGGTGTAAATTTAAACTCAACACAAAGCACATCTACAGTATTACGACAACATAATACTTATGGGAATAATGAGTTAACATATCAACCAAGTACAACGACATTATTCTCAGGTAGATTCTCATCTACAAATGTAACATCTACAAATGTAACATGTAGTAATATTAACAGTGGTACCAACACAAATATAGAAATTGATCCTGATGGTTCGGGTGTTGTAATATTCAAGGGTAATGCTACGAAAGGTTCCGGACAGATAAAATTAAATTGTGAAGAAAATTTACACGGTATAATCCTCAAAGGTCCACCTCATTCTGCGGAAGCAACATATACATTAACTTTACCTAATGACGCCGGTGATGCCAATCAAGTATTAAAAACAGATGGAAGTGGAAATTTATCGTGGACAACAGTTACTGGAGGAGGTGGAGGTGGCGTGACAATGAGTGGTTCTTCTTCAAATGGTGTATTGACATATAATTCTTCTAATGAAGCAACTGTAGAAAGTAGTCTTTTGTATGACGGGACTTCTTTAAATATAGGGACTTCAGGGGTTTTTGCAGGTGGTGTTACAATATATAAAACAGGGTATATTTCTATAAGAAATCAATTAAGGTTTTACGGAACAAGTGAAAGTGGGACATCACCATATATAGGTTTTTCAGCACCAACAACTGTCTCTTCAACACTTAATTTTATATTACCGGGTACAGATGGAACCGACGGTCAATTATTAAAAACAGATGGAAGTGGAAATTTATCGTGGACAACAGTTACTGGAGGTGGAGGTGGAGGCGGAGGTGGAGATTTACCTACCGGTCTTACTTATAATGGTCAGGGTGAAAGTGCTATATTTAGTGTTGTAGGTAATATTACTGCTAGTAAAGATATAACTGCATTCCAGTCATCTGATATAAGGTTAAAAGAAAATTTAGTTACTATCTCAGAACCAAATGAGAAGATTAAAAAGATAAATGGTTATGAATTCGATTGGAATGAAAAACATGAAATATATAAAAATAAACATGATGTTGGTGTTGTTGCGCAAGAAATAGAAGAGGTCTTACCTGAAGTAGTTATAGAGAGGGATGATGGTTATAAAGCAGTTAGATATGAAAAAATAATTGCTTTATTAATTGAATCAAATAAAGATCTATTAAGAAGAGTAGAAGAATTAGAAGAAAGAATTAAAAAATAAGTTAAACGATAAATTTAATTTAAATGACCCTAATATTAGTTTCTAACCAATAAATGTAATAACTACCTTACCGTGTCCGTCGCCAGCTTGACCTGTCGTAGCAGATTTATTTGTTCCACTATTAAAGGATCCACCACCATATGCATTTCCAGAAGTGGACCAAGCTCCAGTGGTATTTCCACCACTATATCCTCCACCGGCACCAGGGACGAGACCAGCTCCTCCTCCACCACCAAAACCTCCCTGCGCAATTGCCCATGTTTCTACCTTCCCTCCTCTTGAACCATTTTTGTAGGATTGTGGGATAAACTCATCATGGTATTTCGATGCCCAGCTGCTGCTGGGGATATTTAACCCTGGGCGCCCATTTCCTTCAAACCCTGCCCCGGTGAATCCGTAATACCACCCACCGTTGGGTGAACCACCTTGACCAGCAGACCCTGTATATGTTCCAGTTTCTGTTGTTAAAGCATCCCCCCCTGGTTGTTGTCCTATACCACTTGTCCTCCCGCGTCCACCACCACCTCCACCCGCTATAACTAATATATCACTTGTCTCTGCATTTTCTGGAGATGCTTTAACAACATATGAACCTCCCCCACCCGCACCGGGTCTATGCGTATAAGTAGCGGAACCAGACCCAGAACCGTCTCCAAATGTATGTCCTTTTTGACCAACTACAATCCAAAGGATATCACCATTTGTTAAATTAAATGTCCCTGTTATAATAGCACCTTTACCACCGGCCGCGCCAGGACTAGTTGTATTATAGTGGAATCCAGTGCCTCCCTCCCCTCCATGCGCGGTGATTGTATATGGTCCCGATATAGGGACAGTCCACTTTTGGATACCTCCCGACTGACCCACTACATCAAAATAAGATAGATTATCCCAAGGTTCATTGTTTCCATAAATGTTTTTACAATCTGATAATGTTGGACCATCCATCCCATCTGCACCACAATTTGTAAATGTATGTGATGTAAATGCATATAATCCTGGGGGGGCAAATGATCTCCCTTTAAAATGGGTATTTATTGATATGGGTGCTGGGTCATCTGGTACCGGGTCTCCACCTTCAAATGTGGTACCACGAAAATAGGATAATTTAATATTTGCCGAATTAATAGTGCGTGGAGTCCCTGTTTCAGTTGTAGCAGTAATTATAATTTTTCCATCACCATCATTATCTCCCGATACCTGGTCGATAGATATTCCTTTGTTATGTGAACCGCCTCCAAGACCATTTGGATCACTATAATATTCATCCGCACCATTACCACCATACACTCCGCCTCCACCCGACCCCGAATGATATGACGCTCCACCACCACCACCAAAACCACCAGACGCTCCATTATTACCTGAATAAATCCCACCTGTCCCTCCCTCACCACCATTCTTAAACGAATATCCACCTGTGAAGCTCGGAACCCAGAGAGTGCCATCACCTAAACCATTACTAATTAGTCCCCCTCCTCCTCCAGCGCCATACTGACCGGCAGCCCCTCCTGCTGTGCTTTCCTCATGTAGCATCACCCCAATACCTTCCCCACCATGGGATGTCGATGTATCGGATCCTCGCCCACCCCCTCCACCGGCCACCAACTGTAGGTCATCAAGGGTAACAGTGGAATAGTCATCCCCTTTTACAAAAAATGTGCCACCACCCCCGCTTGCGCCCCCTCCCGCATTTCCCCCGCCCTGGTACGGAGACCCTTGTTGACCACACAATATCATATATTTATCCCCCATCTTAAAGTAAAACCGTGACTTCATTCGCGCCCCTAACCCTCCTCCTGCTGTTCCTGAGGGGACACCGGGAATACCTCCTCCTCTAGCTCCGAACACTTCAACTTCATAATACCCATTATCAGGAACAGTCCAAACTTGTATTCCATTAACACCCGATTTCCCAATAACATTAAAAAAATTAATATTATTCCAGGGTTCAGTATTTGCTCCATAAGTGGTTTTACATTGGTTTAATGTTGGACCAGTATGTCCCGTTTGTCCACAATTTGTAAATGTGTGCGTTGAAAAATCATAAATACCCCCTTCCCTTAGAGATTGATGTCCAGATGCATTTGTCAAATTTGATTTTATATATGTATTTTTTAGAGTCATAAAAGTAATGTCTGCTGGTATAGGGGTAACGGATACACCGGTATCTGGACCTTGTGGTGTGTCCCCAGTGGGTGGGGGAGGGGGACCCGCTCCTGAAATAGTAACCTTCCCATGCCTTCCAACAGTATTTCTGGCGATGGTTGTGTGGTTACGTTCCCATTCTATATCAATATCTGGGGTCACTATAGAATATGAACTTCCACCTCCTCCCGACCAGGCACCATTATAATTACCTCCGGCAGCACCACCATTATACCCACCCCCTCCACCACCACCTACATGATTCGCATGTGGTTGAGACCCCCCTCCACCGAACCCCCCATAGTCCTTGGACCCACCATAACCCCATATAGTAGCCTGCCCACCCTGACCCCCACTTGTAAACGATTTTCCGACGTTGGAAGAGAGACCGGTGTTGTTGTAGCCTCCGGCACCGTCCCCAAAAAATCCACCACCACCACACGAACCCTGAGTCTGTCTGAAACCGTTTGGTGCGTACTGACCACCACTACCATTTGTCCCACCCGGATTCTTATTACCAGCAGTATGGTAGTCATATGAATATCCACCATCCTCTCCAACCCCACGTGCGTTAATTTCAGGGGATTGTCCATCATGAGAATTATCGTGCGGCCCATGGCCACCCCCGCCACCACCACCAGCAATTACTAATATATCGGAATTCTGCGCCATGTGCCCTTTAGCAGTTGTGACGTATGTTCCACCGCCCCCACCGGCACACTTGTCGTAACTTCGGCGCCCTCCTTGTCCAACTAATATATAAATAACCGTCCCTTCTTCAAGTGTAGTAGTAATTTTTACATATCTACCTACACCCCCATACCTTGATGGTGAGTAATCCCTTCCGTCCCCACCACTTGCCCCCCATGCCTCTATACTGTAGTGTCTTGTAGTTGGTACAACCCATCGTTGGATCCCGTTCACTTGCGTCACTTGCCCTTCCAGGGACGTCCCGTCATATCCAGCAGTACTGTCTGGACCTAGGTAAGTGCTACCGCCGTTTAAATTCGTAAAATTGTAAGTGCTAAGTTTATAATTCCATTTCTCGATTGATTCACTATTAAAATATAATCCTTTAATATTAACATTATCTGATTCTAATACCCAATCCGCACCAACTTTAAGATTACCTGTAGAATCATCTGATCCTCTTATATTTAAATTCAGATGTTGTTCTGTTTCCAACGTTTTTAGAACATATTTCCATTCAGGAGATTGTAAAATGGCACATCCTAGAAAATCCAAGGATTTTTGAATATTAAATTTTTTGATAAATTCTTCGAATGTCGTCCATGTATCTAGGTTATTTATAATCATAGATGAATCAGTCGGAATATTTTCAGGATCATCGTCTCCCGAAGGGAAAATAACCTCATTATCCTCCTCTAAGGGTAAAATATCTTCATCCGTAATGGCAGTAGGGATAGATATTTCATTTTCTGGTGGTGGAGTTGGGTCTTCAAGATATTTTGAAATCAACATTCTATTTTCTTTTTCTAGAAAAATGAATTCAGGAACATTACTTTCGTGCGCAACTAATGCTAAATGGTTTAAAACTTGTATATTATTTTCGGAAACTAAATTTTCATATTTTGCAAATATAGTATCATATGTATCCGTTAGTTGATTATACGTAATAGAATATGTATTATTATTACACGCATCTATAATTTTTTGATAATCTTGAACATTATCATTTACCAATAATATATTACTCATAAGATATATATATATATATATTAAATAATATTTATATAATAACTTATCAAGATATAATATTTATTGTTATTACATAATTACTGAAAGGGTAAAAAAAGATATAAAAATGAATAATAACCTTATCTTAAAAGGTCTATACTTTTTAACATTGTGATTTCAAATTCAAATGATACATCCGAATTATTTGTATCATATAATTCATTATTTTGCGCCCATAATTGTATATTAATTCGATGTAATTTTAATGGATTAAAATAAACAGGTTGTAAATCCGATTCAGCAGTACGATAGTGTAGATACTCTCCGTGTCCCGCCCTTAATTGAATCCTTTCTATAATATCTCTACCTGAAGAGTTCCGTTTACATGATATACTTGGTATTTCGGGGATTACTAGATCAACAAAATGACTCGATACATCAAGTAATCTGTTTGAATATAATACATTATTTGTTGTTTCGGTCTCTTTTGGTAAAAATCCAAATAATCGAGCGGCTCCTCTTGTAACATTATCATAATCCCATAACATAACAATTTCTCCTGTGGTCCCAACTGGTGGAAAATATTCAAACTTATTAATTAAACCTTTTAATGCTCGATTACGTTCACTCAATGGTAAATTTAATTGAGTTTCATCTGTATTTAAAAATGAAACTTTGAAAGTTCCCGGATTACTTTCACTAGTCACGACATTTGAACTCGTTACCATACCGTGAGTCAAACCAGCACCATTTTTATCAACGGTTCCACCCGTAGATACTTCAGAACGTGTCGCATTACTATAGACAACATAATGTGAATATTGGTCCTCTATTTTTTGATTACTATTATTGGTATCAATACTATTTTCTGCTTTATAACGTGCGTCATATTTTTGAAAGACTTTCGCCAATTCACCTACTTCGTATTGACCGGGATTTATAGTAATACTATGTATCGTATTATAACCTTTGATTCGATAACGTATTATGTTATTTGTATTATTCACATTATAAGGAGGGGTTCTTATAGTTGTTTTTAAAAGTTTAAAACCAATCACATTATTATAGATATCATAATTTGTTGTAACTAATGAAGAAGAACTATCACCTGATTTTCTTTCAAAATCAAATAATACATCAAAATTAGATGTGTTAAAACCAGTATCTGCCTGGAAATAATTATGTGAATCTACAACAATTTTCTTTTTAATTATATGGGGTGTAAATAACTTATCCCTGTATTTTTCATAATGTTTTTTTTCTACCATATTTGAAAAACGTGTTTTTAAATAATCCTCTTCTTCCGATTCATCTTCAGAAGAAGAAACTATATTATCTTGGGTGTAAAAAGTGTTGTCCATTTTATTAAGTATATTAATTAATTAATATTATTTTTTTTCTTTAAATCTTTTGATTTTTGAATGATCGCTTCTCCTACTTTTTTAAGGAAATCAATATGTGTGGAGTATTCCGGGAATAAATTCGGGTTATATTCTATTTCATTGACAAAATAATCCCGACAATTCTTTTTGTTATCTACACAACAACCAAAATCAATCCTGAATAAAAATGGTGGTCCATTTTTATCTTGAGGTATTATTTTTAATATTTTTCTCCCCATTGTTTTTAATTTCTCTATTAATTCATCTTCTATTTTTTCAGGTATTTCATCATAGGTATTAAATACACGTGCTTTATATTCACTCTTCGGATAAGCAAATTTAACTTTTTCGAATCCACCAACTCCAAGTGAAGATGGATCGATAATAGTTCCCATAGAATGACAATATTTTCCATTCAACCAGTATGTCCGCACTTCATAGAATCTTTCAAATTCTGGTACAAAATTCTGTACTAATAATAAGGGTTTCTCAATACGGACTTGTTTTTCTATTTTTTTCATATAACTCGTAAATCCCTTATCACTTTTTAAAATCTTGTCTAAATTCCATTTTTTAAACCCGATCCCAAATCCACCTGGTTGGGGTTTTGTAATAAATGTATTTGTTCCCCACCGATTACATTGAATACGGACCTTATTAATGATATTTTTAACATTCATATTATCCTTGATAGTAAAAGCAATTGTATCAACAACAGGAATTCCTTTAGACTCCAATGTATCTGTATATAATTTTTTATTAAGAACAAACTTCTGTAGTTCAAGGGGTTGGCAAAAAAGAGCGGTTGTCTTTCGAATGATATCATTGTATTTCTTATATCCATCAGAACTTTTTAATTTATGGGCATTGTAATACGGACAAAAAAAACCATAAATAATATCAAATTCATTAAATCTCTTTAATGTGACATCTTTTTTGGTTAATATTTCGACATCTGCTTCTTTATAAAACTTCCTTACATAATGCGCAATTGCCACATCAGAAGATAATCCATAATCACCCTCCCATTTCTCCTTACTTAAATTAAATGTCTTATCATCAATATCATTCAACCACTTTGGAAATCGATCTTCGGATATAGCATCTGTATTTATCCCTACAACGATACCTACTTTCATTTATTATATTATAGATATATTTTCTATTTAAAACATCAATACGAATATATAATAAATGATACAATTATTTTTATTATTAACATTTATATCAAATGTTTACGCTGATATTGTAATGGATGTATATGATACCCCAGATAACTTAGTCCCTATTAATAATACAATAGCGAATACATTATGGGCATTGAGTGTTTGTTCGTGTGTTGGAATTGTTTGTAATCATAAGAATAAGACCCCTATTAAAGTAGAACCATGTGAAGATTATGATTATAATTATGAAAAAAAAAGTTATTATAAAATAGAAGTAAATGATAAAGATAAACTTTCCAAACTCAAAGGTGATTTAGAAGAAATGAAAAATACAATTCAAGCCCTTGAGAATAATATAGAACAAGAAGAAAAAGAAAAATTTAATGTAGAAAATAATATTGAAACAAATATCCCCCATTGGATTCAGTTTAAATATGGTAATGGTATCATACGTATCAAAGAAAATGGTAAATATTACCATGGTATGATTATTCATGATAAACAAAAATATAATATTAAAGATTATAATCATCGTTTCTTTCAAAGATTAGATGATAAAAATGATCCTATAAAATGGAAACTTGGAACTAAGGATCCAAATGAATATTGTTGTAATTGTTCCCTAGATAATGAAAATTCGAAACGAAGGAAAGTTTATAATATCTATCAATGTAATGGGCATGATGAAATATAAAATCTATTTAAAATCTATTTGATTTTATATAGTAGATACCATTAATATGGATACTAAATGTCAATGTCATCTTATTGATTGGTCGGGTGGTCCTGGCAAATACAAGATTAAATCTACAGGGGAGATAATTACAGCATCTTGTAGATTCGATTGTCAGACAAAAGTAAATGAGGATGAAATGGAAATGGAGAAATACTACAAGGTATGTCAATACATCCCTGGGGCACCTGGGAGCAAATTTCCTCTTAACGTCTATGAAATGCTTTTGAATGGTTAAATTTGAAATACTATTTAAAAGTAGTAGTAAATCAAAGAAACATGGACACAAAGTATCCAAAGTATACCAACACCGTCGCCCAGAAGGTTTATTTTCCAAGGGAAGACTATAAGATGCTCCGAAACTACTGCATCCTACTAGACTATCCCATGAGAGATAACCATAGGAGGGGGCGAGACATACTGTGGGGAGGGAAGAGGATGAAGAAGAGGATGAAAGTAAAGAACAATGTCAATATGCGAAAGCGTCATAGGATTCAACAACCTGGATTTGATGTTCAGCGAAGGGGTCACAAGTAGATGAACTACGGTTCAATAAATTTGATTTTAATCTATTATTATAGTAAAGATAATCACGAAAAGAATAACAATGGAATTAGGGAGTATTCTAAAATCTATCAAGAATATTGGGTCTAAAGATAAAGGCGATGATAAGGAATACTCTGTTAATCATGTGACAAGGGGTACAGTATTGACTACAGATATCTCTATAGAATTTGAAAAAAAGGAAAGTGATAAAAAACGTCCACAGTGTTGTTCACCAACACCTCGTTAAATAGATACTAACTTACAGGATAAGGTTTCTTTTAATCTTGATTTCCTTGCATATCTTCGGCCATCTGTGCTGCTCTTTCGAGAAGTCCGCTATTTCCTCCACTCATATTCGTTTTTTCTGCTTCTCTGTATACTGCGCGTCTACCTTGAACCCGTCTCGCTGAGCGTCTCGCGTTTTTTCTCGCTGAGCGTCTAGTGGTTTTTCTCGCTGAGCGTCTAGTGGTTTTTCTCGCTGA